>LLBY010020802.1_pt3 | contig 37341 bp, 37 predicted proteins | sample 1489401 | NCBI WGS metagenome assembly LLBY01 (sample SAMN04092656, study PRJNA295927) | soil metagenome | biome: Soil prokaryotic community; feature: Bulk soil; isolation source: soil from tomato rhizosphere | host: tomato cultivar Hawaii 7996 | place: South Korea | collected 2011-11-01 | reverse complement strand
GAAGAGATAAATAAGAACGCATTCTTAGGGAATATTGGACGGACCGTACTTCGAGTACGTGCCATCAATGTAGGCTCGTGCTTCCTCTGGACTCTTCCCATCTTTCAGGATACGCATAACATCCTGGGTAATATCCACACAGATGGAGCAACCCAGGGCGTGGGAATCGAAGGTGATACTGCTACTACTGTCTACCTCGGAGACGTAGCAATCATAGTTGGCTGTGTGACCTACGTTCCCACAGCCGCAGTAGCAGGGAATATCTTTCATGATGTCTGGGTTCGCTACATTGAACTGATAGGCTTCTTGCACCGTCACGGGAGCAGAATGTACTTCGCCGGGCATCAGGTCCATGGATGCCATGTTAAGGTGGACATCCCCAGAACTGGATTGAGTCGAACAGGCCGAAAGACCGGTCAATGCGATTAGGCCGATCATCAGGCTGAAAAATAGTTTACGGGAAAGCTTCATTTCGATTCTCCGGGGTGCTCTGTTGTTATCATAGCGATGCGCTGGACGGTTAGCTAGTGACAAATGCCACAAATTTAGTTGAAATATGACCTGATTTGTCCAGTAACCACTGTTTCGTACTGATGATAAGACATGAAGCAGATCAGGGACAGCGTGAAACAGCGTGTTCTACGTAGGCTAAATTGCCTATGACGAATATCCGCTTTTTTCTGTGAATCCGTCACCTGCTTATCTGACGCATCCTTTCTTGAGGTTAAGAGACTATCCGTAAATTAGTCATGGAGGCACATATTCCAGAGGATCAAGGTGCAGGCGAAATAAATGAGAGCTAACCAATTGGCGGGTTTCTTAGCCCAGCGAACACGCAGGGAACGAAAATGATTTTGCCAGGCGAGCGTGCGTTCCACCACCCAACGTCGAGCTGGATGTTTGTGAGCTTCCAAAGGTGGTGGGGTGGCGTCTGAGTGATACTCCCGTTTGCGGATGTGTGGTGTGATATTTCGTTTGCGCAGTTTCGTGCGAACTTCTTCGGAATCATAGGCTTTGTCGGCGCACAGGTGTTGCACCTTGTACTTGGTTTTCGGTCGGCGGACGATCGGACGATTGAGTAAATTCATGATCTGGGTCACATCATGAGCATTGGCAGCGGTGATCTGAATGGAGAGTGGTGCTCCCCGTTGATCGACCCAGAGGTGGCGTTTTGACCCGCATTTGGCTCGATCGGTGGGATTCGGACCGGTTTCATCGCCGCCCAGCGGGGCCGGCACCATCTTGCTGTCCAGGGCCTGCCACTTCCATTGAATATGGCGTTTGTTATGATAGTACTTCACCATCACCGATAGATCTTCTTCCACAACCCCACTTCATTCCACGTCTGAAATCGCTCGTGCAGGCTGCTGCTGGCAGCATACCACTCTTTCTTCATCCCTTTCCATTGACAACCACTTCTCAACACAAACAGGATCCCGTTCACCACTTGACGGTTCGGCAGGGCAGGTCGCCCCACATTGCCGGTGGTTTCTCTTTTGGCAAGACCCGTTCGATCCGTTCCCACAACCCATCGGGTACCTCCCACAGCGTGGTATAACTCATTTGACACTCCTGGCAGTTTGTTTGGTTCGCACCTACAATTCTGCTCTAGGAGTGTCACTTTGTTAAGGTTCAAATCATTTTACGGATAGGCTCTTGGTCGAATTTGAAATGGGGAGCAATCGGGTCAGCACCCCTCAGTAAAGTGGGGTTTCTACGCCGAGAAAAACTTTACGAAATCTTTAAAACCGCTTTATTGGTGCTTTAAGTGCCCAATTTATACTGGCAGCATACATAACGACACAATTGCCTGGAATGGAGACAAAAATGAATAAAACATTGAGTACAATTTTACTAATCCTGATCATCATTGTCCTGGCTGGTGCCATCTTTTTCACCGGCACTTTGTATGGTCGTGCCAATATGATATCTGGTTGGAACAACACGGCAACGGGCTCGAGCATGATGGGGCAGGGGAACCTGATGAATGGTATGATGGCTGGGATGATGAATGGCGATGGCGGAATAAGGCATGGCATGATGAATGCATCCAGCCTTGGCAATCCAAGTCTCACACCTCTTACCGTGGATCAGGCCAGGGCCGCAGCTGAAGAATACCTGTCGAATCTGGATACTGCTGATTTAACGATAGAAGAGATCATGATCTTTGATAACCACGCTTATGTTGTCATCGCAGAACAGGCCACGGGCCTCGGAGCGTTCGAATTACTGGTCGATCCTGCCTCCCAAACAGCTTATCCAGAGCATGGCCCAAACATGATGTGGAACCTGAAATATGGCGCATTGAACCATGACTCTATGATGGCTGATAACCAAGGAATGATGGGTATGATGGGGAGCCATGGAGGCATGACGAATATGATGGGTGGATGGGACAATGTTGCACCCACTAATGTCTCGGCAGATATGACAATTACGGCTGAACAGGCTGTTGAATATGCCCAGAGATATCTAGATGAGAAGGTGCCTGGTTCTGTGGCTACAACCCCTACCCAATTCTATGGATACTACACGATTGACTTTAAGAGGGGTGGCAAGGTTGTTGGAATGTTAAGCGTCAACGGCTATAGCGGACAGGTGTTTCTGCACACATGGCACGGGGCATTCATCGAGGAAGTAGAAGAGTAACGCCCGTTCAATGCTCCATGAGAGCGCGCCGAGGACCTGCGATTCGGCGCGTTCTGTTTCTTGCACATGTATGGTTGAATGTGCTAAATCATTCCTAGAGCATCTTTATGGCGAAAATCCTGGTTGTTGATGATGAACCGTCGATTGTAAATCTTATTGCGGCATACCTTAAGCCAGAGGGTTATGAGGTCTTAACCGCCATGGATGGACCATCGGGACTGAAAGCCGCACGAACCTTCAAGCCAGACCTCATCATCCTGGATATCATGCTGCCCGGTATTGATGGGATTGAGCTGCTGTCACGATTACGACGTGAGAGTGGTGTGTATATCATTTTGCTCACTGCGAAAACAGAAGAGACCGACAAGATTGTTGGCCTGTCCATTGGTGCAGATGATTACGTTACAAAGCCCTTCAGCCCGCGCGAGTTGACTGCGCGGGTCAAAGCGGCCTTGAGACGCGTGAAAACAGGATTGGGAGCGGAAATGAGTGTGTACTCTTTCAATCATCTCCGCATGGATGTTGAAGCCCGGATTGTCACTGTGGATGAACAACCAGTGGATCTAACTACGATTGAGTTTGACCTACTAAAAGCACTGGTCGAAAATCGTGGTCGGGTGCTCTCGCGCGAGCATCTGCTCGAAAAAGTGTGGGGCGGGGAATATTTCGGTGAGCAGCGTGTAGTCGATGTTCATCTCGGTCATGTCAGACAGAAGCTTGGACGTGACGACTTGATTGTCACTGTGCGCGGTGTAGGCTATCGGTTCGATGACGTGCCGAAGTAGCGAGGAAGCATGGTTAACTATTTCCATCGCCATTTGAGCGCAAAGCTTTTCCTTTCCTATCTGGTCATTATTCTGATCGGCGTTATCGTGCTCATCATTGCCAGCCAGTTTATTTTGCCGGGATCATTCAGTCGTCATATGGCGAATATGAGTATGGCTGGTGGAATGATGGAAGGCATGATGGGGCCCGGGGATATGGGAAATAGCGGTGATATGTCACAGTTCTATGCCGATTTCCGCGCCAGCTTCAATGAAGCTTTGACCTACGCGGCCTTGGCTGCCATGACTGTTGCTGTTCTACTAAGCGTGTACTTGAGCCGAAGCATTATCGCACCGATACACGCGATGTCCTTAGCCACGGAACGGATTGCGCATGGACGCTACGATGAACGCGTCCAAATCCAGGGTGAGGATGAGCTGGCCCGGCTTGCCATCCGTTTTAATCAGATGGCCGAGAAGTTGAATCAAGTAGAAACGATGAGGCGGCGTCTGATTGGCGACGTGAGTCACGAATTGCGTACACCGCTGACTGCGATCAAGGGTTCGATGGATGGCTTAATAGATGGTATTCTTCCAGCGACGGAAGAAACCTTTCAGCAAATTCACGCGGAAGCGGATCGACTCAATCGTCTAGTAGATGACCTACAGGAACTCAGCCGTGTTGAAGCCCATGCATATCAATTAGAAATTCGACCACTGGATGTAGGGGCTCTAGTGCGAACAGTAACGAAACGGCTCAGGCCTCAATTTGATCTTAAACACATTGCTATGAACACTGAACTGGCTCCTGATCTTCCTTATGTTCTGGCTGATGAGGACCGTACTGTACAGGTGTTAACAAACCTTGTCGGGAATGCCCTGGAATATACACCGGAATACGGGAGTGTCACTTTATTGGCACAACGATTCAATCAGGAAGTAAAGATTTCCATCCATGATAGCGGTATTGGTATTCCACCCGAACATTTACCACATATCTTTGACCGGTTTTATCGCGCGGACAAATCGCGGTCACGCCGTACAGGCGGTGGAAGCGGTATCGGGCTGACCATTGCTCGCGCTCTCGTGGAAGCCCAGGGGGGATACATCTGGGCGGAGTCCGCAGGCGCAGGGCAGGGAAGTATCTTTTCCTTCACCATCCCAACTGCGAAATAAAAACAGCTGCACCCGCCCAAAGCCGCGCCGCTGTTTTAGCTCATTTTTCCTATGGCCCCCAATCGGATAGCACGTGAACTAGAAAGTCCGGATTCTCAGGATCATTTGTTTTCAAGTGAATTCCGAAGTCATGCTTTCCATCCATACCTGCATGCATCATGAAATCGGGTGATCGAACGTACATGCTTTCGCCGGGTTTGAGAGACATCTTGCCAATTGACAATTGGGGAGGGCAACATCCTTCTAATACCTCGATATAAGGCTGCTCCTTGAACCGGAGTGTGCCATCTCCTGTGTTTGTGATCTTGAGGTTGAGGGATCGATACTCACCGAGCTTGATATACCCCATGTCAATGTTTGGCTCCTCGACAGTGATCGCGGGTGTTCCGCCGCTATCCGCACTGCTGTTATTAGCAAACACAAATAGGGCGCCAAGAACGAATAGTCCTGCCAGGGTTACAGCAACCCAAGGAAAACGTTTTTGCTGTCTTTTCTTTTTCTTAAGTTTCTTGCTCATTGAACTTCTCCTGGAATGGCTTGCTGCTTTGAATATCCTTGCTCATGTGGCTGATCATAATAGGGATGGTGCTCATGCTTGAGCGCCGAATGGCGTAAACTTAGGCAGGCAAAAAAGCCTATGGGGCAAGATTGGGGTATTCGCTGGAAGAGCTTGCCCTTGTCTCTGCGGCTGGCGCCTGCGCTTCGGACCAGACAATAGGGCTGGTGCTGTGTGGGACAATAATCTACTGTCCTGCACTCAATTCCCTGACATTCATTCTGCCATGATATTGCTTGATTCATGAAAGAATCAGCGCGATTTTGCTGGTCGCTCTCATAGGCAAAATGGCGCATGCTTGAGGCGAATTAACGCAAATATTCTTCCTTCTGGAACTCACCATCCTCCAGCCATAGCACGCGATCGGCAATTTCCTTGTCAGGTAAAACTACCTAAAATAAAGAACCTGGCAAGAGACCGCCAGGTCTGCTTTAATTCCAATGCTTGCACCGATAGCTACTGTAGCTATGTCCTGTGAAATGACTTGATCAGGGGAGCCTTCCCTGAACTTGTCTTGGGGATTTCCAGAACGTGTTGTATGCGAATGTAGGGAACTTGCGCGCCTTCATGGGTCAGTGAGCTTGTAATCTGCCTTATGAGCGCATCATCTGTCATCCTATTCCGCGCGCCTGTGAGCAACATGACAAGACCATTGTCTGGCTGTTGAATCAATTGCCAGCCACTTACTGGGATAATGTCCATAATCCGATTAACGACGAGAGGACGGATAAGCACCTCTCCACCCGAAAGGGCAGGCAGGAGTAAGCTATCCTCAACGCGGCCCTGAATACTTTCTAATACAGCGAACGGCAGCCCACAATCAGCCAGTTCTCTGCTTACTCGAATGCTGTCATTCAACTCGTACCGAATGAGAGGTTGAGTACGGCTAAACAGGGTGGTGATCAACAGTTTGGAACCGTATTCACCAGGTGCGACGGGCCGGTACTGGTCATCTACGACTTCGGGGACAACCAGATCTTCAAAAAAATGCATTCGTCGGCACGACTTGGGCTCAGCGGCGATGCCGGCCGTTTCTGTAGCAGCATACTGGTTGTACGGCTCGTCACCCCAGGCTTCTTTTACTAATTTTTTGGTTTGGGAGGTGAGAACTTCTGATGTCACATATACGACCGACGGCTGAATTTGCAGCCGGTGGGCCAGCTGTTCTTCTGCTAAGAGGCCCGCCATCGACGCATATGAGATCAGCACATCAGGCCGCCACTTGTTGAGTTCAGCCACTGTTTTTGATAATGGCTGGCTGGCCGGTAAGCGCAAGGAGGGACGCCACCAGCTTTTGACTGTAGCTGCCACCTGCGACGACATATGCCAGGGGCTGATCGAGGCCACCGTTGCCATTCGCTGACGGCGAATAAGGTTAAGGTGTATGCCGGACCATTCTTGACCCCGGGCAAAGGATGCTAGCACGGAGGCCCATTCTGACTCATTGAACAGAAAGAAGCCAGGTTGGCCGCTACTGCCAGATGTTGCTGTCACATAGTATTGACCCTGGAAGAGCTGACCAACTTCTCCGCGCGTGGCAAACGCTCGAACATCTTCAAGGTGCAGCGATCGATCGGTGACCAACTCGTCAAAATGCTCCATCATCACCGCTTTTGTTAGCACAGGAAGTTCCTCAAGCGGACGTTCGCGCATGCCCTTGTGAAAGCTTTGATAAAAAGGAGATCTGGCATACGCGTACTCGCGTAAGTGGTTAACCGCATCTGCTTGATATGACTGTAATTGTTCGCGTGTCCAGCGTTCATGTTTTCGTTGCTGTTCCAGGGTATGAAGTAGCTTGAGCATGATGCGTATGTTCATGACCGTTTCCTCGCGATTTGTTCCTTCAGCCTAAAGATAGCATGGGATTGGCTCGCGGAAGAGAGCAAATTGGCGGGCATAACATAGGCAAAACTACCTATTTGTCTTGCCTGGAACTAACCTCCGGGTTTCGTCCCGCTGGCAAAGGCCAGGAGCGCAGAACGCGTCGGACCGGAAGCAACATCGACGAAGCCCGCGTCGCTCAACATGGGAGGGATACTCTCCACATTGGATTGCATCATCATTCTATGACCGACCAGAGCTGAAGCAACATGACCGAAGACAGGATTTGTCGGCGGTTTGAAATCAGCCAGGAAGACGCGTCCATTTGGTTTCAACACCCGGAATATTTCCGCAAATCCTCGACGCTTCAAATCATCGGGAAGGTGATGGATCACCAGGCGGCTGATGACGAGGTCGAACATTGCATCTGGATACGGGATCTTCTCGATCAACCCAACCTTGAATACTGCCTCGGATCTACTGGACGTTGCCTTTTTTCGAGCCAGATCAATTCCTTCTGGGGAGGCATCTATCCCGTATACCGAACCAGACGCCCCGGCATAGTTCTTCGCTGTCAGGGTGAGGTCGCCGGTGCCACAACCCACATCGAGAACCTTGTCTTCCGGTTGGATCTTCGCCATTTCGATGATCATGCGGCTGTTGGCGCCATTCACCCCCATCCCCATCAGTTTGATGAAAAAGTCATGTGGTGAAGTCCAGTGAATAATGGCACCAGTGGTTTCAGGTCCGCTTTTGGCTTTCTGAGTATTTTGTGTTCCGTGCATAGCTTCCATCCTTTCCTTCTTCGCCGCGTCAATGCTGTGGTATCTGATGGAGGCGTAGTGCAGTCTCCATAATATTTGGAGCATAGATCACGGCCAGCGCGCACAATGCAACCAAGGCGATCACAACGATGACGACGGTGACTTTCTTGTTCATTCTATTTGTCTCCGGGTACTATTTCAATTTTTATTTCTTCGAGACGAAGAGGCCGATTCATCAGAAGATACTTCAACTTACAAGTAAGCAAGTGCTTCGCGCACGGTCAGACGCGCAGCCTGGGCTGCAGGTGCCAGGGTGGCGAGCGCCGCACCAACGATGACCACGAGAATCCAAATGAGGATTCCAGGCGTTGACACCTTAAGTGGTATGGGTGTGCTGAGGAACAGATTGCCAAGACCTGCACCCATGCCCCATGTCAGGGCTATGGCAGGAATGACTGCAACCACACAGCTTAATGCCGCGATGAAAATGCCTTCGAATACCACCAAACGCCGGATTGTGGAGCCAGATGCACCGACGGCTTTCATCACACCAAATTCGCGGGTACGCTCGATGACGTTGGTGCTCATCGTCGAGCCCAAACCAATCAGGCCGACGATGCCGATCGTGGATGCAATGAGCAAAATCACTCCTACCAAAATTACGGAATGGCCTTCCGTTGACTCGATCATTGCATCAATCGCGCGTGGCTCCTGAGGTTTTAGACCGGCTTGGATCAGTGCTTGGGTGACTGCTTGCCCCACGGCAACTCGCGACTCTCTGTCGTGCTGATCAGTCATGATCCGGAACACATTTGCCTGATCTTGTTGGCCGCTCGCGCGTTCAAAGCCTTGCTGGGTAACGCAGGGGCAGCTTCCGCCCATCCCACCTGTTATCCCGATCACACGCCAGGTCGTCGGCTGATCCTCCACCGACAGCTGAACGCTATCGCCGATCTTCACATCCGGCGATGTTTGGCGAATGGAGGAAGGCAGAACAACGGTGTCTATGTCATTTGGATGAAGCCACCGACCTTCAGTAATCTCGGGAGGAATAAGCATAGAGCTCGCTGGAGGAATGGCGCTAAGGTTCAGCGAGCCATGTCCCTGATCCGGATAGGTGCGGGTCACGTTAATTTCACCCACGTTCTGGATACTCGTCGAAATAATATTCCAGCCTTCGACGCGGCTAACCCCGGAGACCTTCTCGACGATAGCTATGAGCTCGCGGGAGGAGGCTAGTTCCTCGAGCCGTATCTCCACATCCCAGCGTTGCTCGTCGGAGATCATATATGGAATCGCCTGAAAGCCTGCCATCACATTCAACCCACTCACGAAAGTCGCACCGCCTGTCGCCAGTAATCCAACTGACAAGAACAAGCGTGCCTGGCGGCGGAATAGATTGCGAAATGCCAGCATGAGCTTGCGGTCTGCGCCGCGCAGACGGCCTAGCCAACTGAATAATCCAGTTGTGATGCCGCTTTGCTGTTCCGCAACTCCACGCTCGTCCAGCGCCTCGCGGACGGTCCGACGGCTAGCTCGCAGCAGTGGCAAGAGAGCGATCAGAAGCGGCACGAATATCCCGGCAAGTAGGACTGTGCCTAATACCCACCATGGAATGTTCAAGCTCGTAACATCAATGTTTAGGGCGCTGCTCAGGACCATTTGTGCCAGGGTCCGACCTAAGATCAATCCGGGAATAAGGGCCAGAGCTGTGGCTAAACCCGACACCAACAGCACCATGATCCCGTATAACTGTAAAATCCGGCTCGAACGGGCGCCAATCGCCTTCATCATACCGATCTGAGGGGTCTGCTGCGTTAACAGGCCATTGAACATAGTGGCAATCAGGATGGAACTCAAGACGAGCGATAAAAGACCAAAGGCTGATAGAGCGGTAAGTACCGTGTAAGAGATCGCCTGATGAGGATGCTCATACGGTGTTGGGACAGCCACCTCATTGATGACTATGCCGCGTTCGGCTTTCAGTCGATCAACCAGACTGAGCGCGGTGTGCACGATCGTATCGCTATCACGGCTTGGTACATCCAACCCGGGTCCGTCAGCAACGGTAATGATCAACTGGTTTAGCGCTGGCGGTCTGCCAAGCAGCGACAACGTGTCGGCCTGAATGTAACCAACGCCAGCCGTTTGACCGGCTAATGCCAGGCTTTGATCATGTACAGAACCCACAATAGTCAACTGCATGGGCTTGCCATCGAAAGCGATAAGGTCCACCTTGTCGCCGACGCTGAGGTTCAGTGAGTGAAGCGTTGATCGCTCGAGCAGTATGCCGTCCTGCGGGGGCGGCCAAGCCGCGCCTTCTTCGATCTCGAACGTGGCAATTCGCATGGGATCGTCGGCAGAAGCCACGAAGAGTTGAAGCGATTTCAACCCGCCGCTCTCGTTTCGGAGCTTAACATTCGTTATCTGCCGCATAGTAGCGTCGATCACCCCGGGTTCGGTTTTGGCTGCGGTAATGAACCCCTCGGCCTGATCGGGCGCGGATCCCGGCTCCAGCATGATTCGCGCGGAGGCGGGATTGGTGCTGAGGTATCCGCTGGTTGTGTTGGATAGCACCAGGGTACGGGCGTACCACATACCGCTGAAGACGATCAAGCTGGCACTAATGGCGATCACCATCATAATGATTCGCTCCCAGGTTGTTTGAAGATCGCGCAGTAATTTGATAAACAGTCTTGGTGTCATAGCTTCACCTTTGAGCATCGCCGGCGACGCGGCCATCTACCAGAGTCACCTGCCGATCCGTGTAGCGGCTGACATCGCGTTCGTGCGTCACCATGACCACGGTGCGCCCCTCGGCGTTCAGCTTGGCGAAGAGTTCCAGCACTGAAGTCCGGGTTGCCTCATCCAGATTCCCGGTTGGTTCGTCAGCCATCAGGATAGGTGGATCATTGGCCAAAGCGCGAGCGATAGCTGCTCGTTGCTGCTGCCCCCCGGAGAGCGCGGCCGGCAGCTTGTCAGCTTGATCCACGATCCCGACGCGATCGAGGAGTTCCAGAGCCTTTGGCTGGCGTTTCGCTGCTGGGATAACCTCTACAAAATCCATTGGAAGCATCACGTTCTCGGCGATGGTCAGGGTTGGCAATAATTGGAAGAACTGGAATACCAAACCAATCGTCCGGCCGCGCCATTCGGCGAGCTGTGACTCCGAGAGTGATTCCACGCGCGTGCCGTCGACCGAGATCGTGCCGTTCGTGGGCCGGTCGATTCCGGCTAAGACGTTCAGCAGGGTTGTCTTACCGCTGCCCGATTTTCCGACCACTGCCACAAATTCTCCTGGTTGGATGCGCAGGCTGATTTCTCTAAGAGCAGTGAACGGCCCGGAGGGGGTTTCATAGGTTTTCACCACTTGGTGTAGATCGATGATGTAGTTATCCCGAGGCTGTGGACCGCTCGACCTGGCTTTCGTGTTCTGTAAAGGGGATGTGTACATTTTTTCCTTTCGTTACAATTGATCCAGGATTGGAACTTTTAATCCGTTATTGAACATTTTGTCCAGCAATGTTATAATGCACCCTATCTGGTTGAGTCAACAACCAAATCGACAAAAAAAGTTCATTAACGAACTGGTATGGAGAGATTGTACGGAAAGAGGTAAAAGCTATGCCCGTAAACTTCGTGGACCGACGGGTGCAGAAGACCCGTAAACTCTTGCAGGATTCGTTGATCGAGTTAGTTGCCGAAAAGGGTTACGAAACGGTCACTATTCAAGAGATTCTGGATAGAGCCAATGTAGGTCGCTCTACGTTTTATGCCCACTTCCAGGATAAAGATCAACTGCTGCACAGCATCCTTGATCGTCTGGATGAACTCTTCAAGCAGCATAGAAAACAATTATTAGAGGCAACGAACAAATTTGGGAGCATAGAGAACACAGATCTAGATCCCAGCTTATCGCCCACACTCAGCCTGTTCCAGTTTGTCAGGCAAAATCACCGTTTCTTCAAAGCCATGCTGGCCAATCACGGCTATGGCATATTCGCCAAGCCCGTCTATGATTATGTGTTTACGCATGTTCACGGCATCTTCACCACGCCCGCTCACCATGATGTGATTGCTCATCTGCACGGGGCTTTAAAACCGCTCAGATCACGGGAGAAGTTTGGTACCCTCGAATCCGAAATTGCAGCTCATTACTTTGTCAGTGCATTGATGGGAATATTGGTATGGTGGGTTGAGAAAGGTATGCCTTGCGCGGCAGAGGAGATCGATGGGATTTTTAGAGAGCTAGCAATGCCCGGTTTTAAACATGTCTTAGCAGCAAATCACGAGGCCTAATGCTCAAAAGTCGAACTCCAACCATGTCTTCTGGATGACTTTTCAATTGCAACCTGCCATTGCCGTCCAATCAGTACGAGCAGAAGCCCACCAACGAAACCCAATAAGGAAATCGTCAGGGTTGCATCTAACCAGAAATTCACTGGAAACCGCCGAATGAGCGCATCCGAGTAAGAAAACAGCCATGAGCCTGGCACGAACAAGAAACGGTGGAAAAGATCAAACCAGGTCTGCCAGGCGAAGACAGCCAGGAGGGCTATCGTAAGGATAAGCCCCGACGTTAGAAGACCTCCTGATTGGACTGCCGAGGCGAATGCCTTTCGCTGTCCATTTTGCCAAAACATGATCCCCAACAATAGAAATAGAATGAAGGCTACCTGCCAGACCCGCAAGACAACTTGGAATATCTCTTTCACATCAGCCATGTGTGTGACTTCTCGCTCACTATCGACAGGCACACTATTCAAAGTTTGCTTGGACAGTTCATTATTTGGCAGATGAGCACGCACATAATGAATATTCGTTGATGCAAGAATAAAGCGTTGTCCTGGAGAAAAGCCATAGGAGTCGGGCGGGAAGCTGTCCTTCCCATATTCAAAGGCCAGGTAGGCATCGGTCGCCAGCAGGCGCCCCGAACCGAGTATGAGAATGATGGGGATAACAAGCACAAGCAAGGTTTTCAGGATTCTCATGCTGAGATTGGACATGACATAACCTGTGAATCACAGTAGGGAGAAGGTGCATGACAACTTGATTTTACGAAATCGACAGGATAGATTGAAGCGCACTTTTGCTCGTCCTGAAATAGGCACTTTGGCTTATTGTTGTTATGCTTTATGGGAAAGAGCTTTGAAGCCAACCGACCGGGTTCACCTGTACCCGACCTATCCACACCTCCCAATGCATATGCGGACCGTTAGACTTCATTTCACAGATTTTGATAAGCAACGATTTTGAACAAATCGTTATGAGTCTGCAGAAATCGACAGGCCTCAGTTCTACAAAACGGGCAAAATCATCGTTCTTTACGTAGGGAGTGAAGCAACCATCGATCACTTTTTGGTCCCTATGCTCAGGCAACACTTCTGCGAATACGCGCTGGATGGACAAGTCGTTGGCATTCTGGGAATCGCCGATCCAATCCGTGAAATGGCTCCCCGGATGATTCAGCGTCTCAAAGGGATTGGATTAAGAAGGATTGTAATGCTTACTGGAGACGACCGCCTGACTGCGCAGCACATCGCTGCACAGTCAGGTATTGAAGAGATCCAAGCGGAGCTCCTTCCGGAAGATCAGTTAGCGGTGATCCGGGAGTTGCAGAAGGATGGTCATGTGGTTGCCATGGTTGGAGATGGCATCAATGATGCGCCCGCGCTGGCCGCAGCAGATATTGGCATTGCGATGGGAGCGGCTGGAACGGACATTGCCATCAAGACTGCCGACATCGCTTTGATGTCTGATGACCTGATAAGACTTCCGGAGGCTATCCATCTCTCCAAGGCTACCCTGCAAAACATTTACCAAAACGTGTTCGTTGCGCTCGCGACGGTGAGTCTTCTACCGCCGGGAGTCCTGATGGGCGAGGTCCGCATGGCCGCTGGGATGCGGATCCATGAAGCGTCGGTGTTGATCGTAATCCTGAATGGCATGCGCCTGTTGCGCAAGAAACCTCGCGGTTCGCACGAAGCGTTTCCATTGACAGTTTCACGCCGGCAAACAATGGAGGTCTAACCAGAGTTTTCTTCTGAAAAGAGATTGCTTTTCCTGAGTCCCGCACTGCATAAGCGATGTTCGAAGCTGTGTGCTAGGTTAGCGATGAAACCGGATCTCATTCTGATTTCATGGCTCAAGTAGGGCGGAAGTGCTAAGGAGCTGGCGGACTGTTACTTTAGTGAGACCGCCATTCGGCTGCACCGGGCCCGGGAAAGCGCACCTTACGTCGGTGTGACCGATGAAACCACACCCAGGGCCATCCGGGCGGCAGATCAAGAGAGGTATTCAGGAAAAAATGAGGCTGTGCTTCACGCTCGGGAAGAAACTGAAAGACTCGGCATAGTGGTTTTCCTTCCTGAATAGCCTAGCTTTCAGGGGAAAACCACTAGTTTTGTGTGAGCCACAGATCGGATTTGAACCGATGACCGGTCGATTACGAATCGACTGCTCTACCAGCTGAGCTACTGTGGCATTTCTACCGCCATATATTGGTTGATATGGCTAATTAGTATGTTTTTGGCTGTATCTAGTAGTATTCAAATGATGAATAATCGTCTGCTCATCAAAGCAAACACAGTTGCGTATTTTATACCGATATGTATAAGAAATCAATAGCTGAATAGAACGATGTTGAAAGCAAAGGTGACTGCTCGTATCTTCATTGAGTTGGTGCACCCTACTTCTCGGGCTTTTTCTCAATATATTTCACGCCCTCAATATCTTTGAAATGCTCATCCTGCGTCCAAAGAGTGGCGTTGTGAGCGCGAGCGGTTGCCAGAGTGATACTATCTGCCATCGGCAATTTAAGTTCAAAGGATAGATCAGCTGCAATCAAAGCAATTTCTCGATCCAAATCAACAACTTTGCCATCGTACATGATGGCAACCGCTTCAAGCGCATCCGTTCTCCCTTTTTCAATCAATGTTCGTTTGAATACCTCGAAAATGCTAATGGTTGGGACAACGACATTCGCAACATCCTGGATTGGAGGAGTGAAAAACGAAGCGTTCTTGCCGCCGATAAAATATTCCAACCACCCAGACGAATCGATTACATTCATACGCGGTCATCCTCTTCGCGCTCAATGTTGCTGCTCATGCCCTTAAGAAATCCACGTGCCTCCTTGATGTTGCGCACAGGTACTACCTCCAACACGTTGCCATAGACAATCAAGCGCACCTTTTGTCCAGGCTTGATACCCCATTTTTCTCGAATAGCCCGAGGAATAACCATTTGATACTTTTCGGAGATTGTTACCGTATCCATCTCATCTTACCTTTCTCTATCGATAATAGAATTCGTAAAACAATTATACTCTCGCTTTGGTTGAAAGCCAAGTAAAAGTGAATTTACAAGAGTTGTCAAAGATTCGCGCAAAATGGGGTTTGCGGATGGATCGGCCGGTCGCTCCGCATACCAGAATCGGAAACGGACACACAAATTGAATGAGGGTGAAATTCAAGTGGAGACTGGCCAAAGCAGAAAACGCGACCAACCGCGAGCATGACCCCCTAGATGGAAAGTTATGCTTTCCTTACCAACTCATCGTTCTCTCTATTCTAATCCCACGAATAATTTTCAACAGGCGAACCCTTGGCGTGTGCTATGCAAATGTCGTCGGTTGTTTGCGCAAGATAACGGCGAAGAATAGCGATGTCTTGATGCCCCATTAGCCGTTGAAGAGAGAATATATCCACCCCATTGTTTAGCATGGAAAGTGCAAATTGTCTGCGGAAATCATGCAAAGTCGATATTTTCTTTAGCCCTGCAAGTCTTGAACGCCTTTGTATAAGCTGCCTGAGACCGTCGTATGTTAAGCGTTCCATTGTTTTGGATAGAAACAGCGCCTCTGTCTGGAGATCATCTCGAATCCGTAGATAAGCTCGTAATGCTTTGATTGTTGTCTTATTAATGGACACATAACGTGGCTTCCGTCCTTTTCCTTCGCGGATAGTTACTTTGCCACTATTCAATTCAACATCTTCAAGGTTGATGTCACACACTTCTTGAGCGCGAGCGCCGGTGTCGAGCAGGAAAAAGATCATTGCTCTATCTCTTTTGTCAAAAAAACTATTTCCTTTGCAAGTCGCTAACAACAAATTGACACCCTTGAGTAGAACAGGTTCGATTATTTGGTCTGGTACGTGGGGGGCATCTACCTTCTTGATATAAAAACGCGATTCAGATAAGATTGATCGGAGGGTAAAGAGCTTTCGTATGAATCTATCCTTCTTGTCTGTGCTTCCACCATTGTTTCTGGTTTGGGCAGGGAACTGTATCGAAAGGAGTTGAGCAGGCTGATCAGATGCCTGTGTTTCCCCTGGGCCAGTAAGCACACTTTTGATTTGATGATTGCTAATACCGCCAAGAGTGCTTAAATAAGAAAAGAATCCATATCAACAGCTTAAATTAAAAAAGGCTTGCATATCGACTTGCAAGCCTTTTATTTATGCCGTGTATTCGCCATGATGAAACTTTGTTGGGGAAGGAATAGAGTGAAATCTTGATCGCTTTGGCTTCCTTCGTCAGCCATTTAGGGCGTTCCAAGTTCTCGCAGCGCGCTAGGAGCTCATCCGAGTTGGTATCAAATACTTTGTTCACTACTTGAGGATCTTGATCATCAGGGAGCCGATCCCGAACGTAAACCGTAAAGGTTTGATGATGCAATCTTTGTCATTCTTCTCACGTAAGATCCATCTCAACGGTATTCTTTGTTGCCCATTAACCACGCCGCAACTGCGCCAGTCAGAAAGTTCTGGCAGAATATCTCCACTGCACTGGCGGCAAGCAGAAGAAATGGTAAAGAGCTGATCTGAAGCACGAGTGGGACAATCCCACCGACAGCGAAGAGCAGCCATCCCGTGCGGATCATCAGTTGACGCGGCGTGCCGCGCATGGACAGCAGGAACATAAGAATGGAGAACACGATCAATGGCGCACGCACAAGCTCTGCCATGAGGACCAATTCAGGAGCTGGCGTCGCCAGTCCGCCGGCATGAGTTTCGTAGTATGGCTTTGTCACCATTGCATAGTTGACCGCACCGAAGACGAAGTAAAACAGAAGATAACTAAACGAACTGGCGATAAAGCGCCATATCCAGGAAAACCACGGACGTGTACGCAGAGCATTTGCCCAGGACGAGAGCGGTTTGCCAATCGATGCAAAAGTCCATGTAATGACGAGCGCCGCGCCGGTCGAAGCCAGCGCCTGCTGGGCAAATAGTACGGGCAGGGGCAGGGTTACCAGTTCAGGCACAAAGTATGCGCCTTCGATAGCAACTGAACCCAGATTGAAGAAGATCAGGCACGTCCACAAAATAAAGTGCTGCGCGCGCGTGAGGGTAAGCCGAGATGCCAAAGGACCAAGAATTACACCCAGCAAGATGCTGGCTATTACCAGCCAGGTGAACGCTGACGTACTGCTTGTGCTTCCCGCCATCTGCGCGCCCATCATTGCGCTGACCATTCCTGCCAGCATCAATCCTGCAATGTAACCAACTGCCACCAGAACGCTGCGCCAGGTGGTTTTCGAGAGATTCATAATCGTACTCATTGATTTAACCTTTCTTTGGCTGGAGGATGTAGGTATCGCGGTTTCCGCTAAGCTTGTGAAGCTTTTTCATCAGCGTTCTCATAATCAGAGGCTTTTGTTGTATTCATCATAGCTCTTCGCAACAAAGAACTCCCCCGTCGCTGGGGGAGTTCTAACCTAGTCAGATGGACAGGATGTTTTCGAAGGCCGGGGAGCCATTTGAACCAGTAAAGCAAACGATAGGAGGATAACGGCGGTGAACCATCCACCGGCAATAAATGTACCGGGTAATAATATTCCAATTGTCACGCCACCACCGATGAGCAGAATCGATAGTATGGCAAACTCCCACATACCGTACAGAAAAATGAACGGCATATAATGTGTGCCTACGATCAGCATGAACGCGGGGTAAAACCAATTGATGTTATATAAAGACGCGGCTCCAATCACTGGCAAATTGAGAGGCACGATAAAAGCCACTTGCATCGCCAATTGATTCATCGGATGCCCTTTAGGCAGTCTGGCAGCACGGCCGAGCAGACGGAAGGTCAGTTGTGTCAATGGGAATATGAACATTCCACCCAGGACAAGCACTATGATTGCATAGCGCTCATTCAGCAAGGTACCCAAAATTGCGGATACAAGCCAAATGCAGCCCGAGACAGCCTGTCCTACCGAGCCACGCATAAAAGTACCTTGCATATCTTGTTGAGCCGATTTAATTTCCATTCATTTTCTCCTTTCGCTTCCATCACACTATGAAACATGCAACAAATTTCGACTTCCCGATAGAGGGCAGATAGGTCATACGGTCGTTGCTGAATCGGCTTGAATTGGTCTTGGAGCAAACCAGGGGCATAGGGCACCGAAGATCCCAGAAGCGATAGGCACTCACTGTCGCTGGCATAGGCGGGTCGGCAGCAGACCTGGCACGAGAGCGGAGAGGGTGACCAGTTCGTTTGTGCGGACTTGCAGCTTCTTTTGAATGCTACGATCAGCGCAACACAAATTCCCCTCGGCAGAGGGAGTTTGTGTTGCGCTGATCAAGTGGTCATGCTGCTTGAATCATTTTCGACACCGACCCAGTATACGATCCCGATTCGACCCGGGCTCGTTTCATCCAACTTACTGTCCAAGGACCCATAATTGCAACCTGGATCAGGATTTCGATGAACGTAAGCTGCGCGAATTTGATGGGATACTCAGTGAACCAGACAAAATGCTCGATCATACCTCCGGATGCCGCCACGTAACCTACCACGAATATGATCCCGGCCAAGGCGAAACCGCCGCCCCATACGCCCAGGTCCATGAAACGCTTGCGCAGGGGAAACGGCACGAGCGCAAAAAGCAGACCACGTAATGCTTGTGCAGGCCATATCACCATTGCCATGCCAGGGGCAGCAGGATCGCGCAGATAGCTAATCGCAGTTGGAGATGGCGGATAGAACTCATCGCCGCCCAGGACAAAGCGAGCCACGAGGCCCGCGAGAAAGTAGGTGACTACCATCGTCACCATCACGATCAATGCAAACCTAAGAAATGACTAAGAGCCTATCCGTAAATTAGGCATGAGAGCACATTCTCCAGAGGATGAGTGTGCAAGCGAAGTAAATGAGTGCCAACCCATTGCTGGATTTCTTTGCCCAGCGAATACGCAAAGAACGGAAATCATTTTGCCAGGAGAGCGTTCGTTCCACAACCCAACGCCTGGCCGGATGCTTTTGAGCTTCAAGGGGTGGTGGTGGTGGAGTAGATCCATACTCTCGCTTGCGGATGTGCGGTGTGAGCTTTCGTTGGCGTAGTTTTGTTCGTAAGGGTTCTGAGTCATAGGCTTTGTCTGCACACAAATGATGAACTCTGTATTTGGTTTTCGGTCTGCGCACAATCGGTCGGTTGAGCAAATTCAGGATGGCAGTGACATCGTGGGCATTGGCAGAAGTTATGCAAATGGATAATGGTGCTCCCCGTTGGTCTACCCACAGATGGCGTTTTGAGCCCGATTTGGCTCGATCCGTGGGATTCGGCCCGGTTTCATCGCCGCCTAACGGCGCGGGCACCATTTTGCTGTCCACCGCCTGCCACCTCCATTGAATATGGCGTTTCTTATGATAGTACTTCACCATCACTCGATAGATCTTCTTCCACAAACCGGCTTTGTTCCACCTTTGAAACCGCTCGTGCAGGCTGCTGCTGGCGCCATACCATTCTTTCTTCAAGCCTTTCCACTGGCAGCCACTTCGCAGAACGAACAGAATCCCATTCACCACTTGTCGGTTTGGCAAAGCAGGTCGCCCTGGACAGCCCGCAGGTTTTTCCTGTGGCAAAATCCGTTCCATCTTTTCCCACAGCCCATCGGGAACTTCCCACTCCGTGGTATAACTCATTCGACACTCCTTACAGGTTGTTTGGGTAGCACCTACAATTCTGCACCAGGAGTGTCATTTTGTTAAGGTCCAGCTCGTTTACGGATAGGTTCTTAAACACTGAAGGTAGCAATGAAAGCGTGACGGTCGGACTCATCCAGGATCGAGAGCGCCACCATTTGTAGGCCCGCGATCCAGCCCTCGGTGCGCTGGACGAGGGCGGCAATGTCAGCGTCTGTCAGATCAAGAAGCATGGTTTGATTCAGGAAAGCCGTGATTTCCTCAGAGGTAAAGCGTAGATCGGTCGCGCGGATCTCAACCAGTTGTCCACGTCCGCGTCGTCGCGCCAGATTCAAAGATGGATCAGAACGTGTGGTAATGACCAGTTGCATACAAGGTGGCAGGTGATCCAATAGGAAGTTGAGACTTTCATGAACCTCGGCGTTTTCGATAAGATGATAATCCTCGAGCACGAGAATAAATTCCTTCTCGATGCTGATCATATCGTTGATCAGTCCCGTGATGATTTGCTGGATGACTGGTATTTGTGAGGAATACAGCGCTTGGCGTAGACTCTCGCCAATGCGACTGTCAATCGTCTGGAGGGCGGCATCCATGTAGCGCCAGAAACGCAAAAGATCGTTATCGCCTTCGTCGAGCGAGAGCCATGCAAAGAGGAGTCCGCTTGCTCGCACCCAATCGGCGACCAGAGTCGTTTTGCCGAATCCCGCCGGGGCAGAGACGAGGGCACAGAGGGTTCCCATCTGCCGTGCGTTGTGAAGTTTATCCAACAAAGATTTGCGCGGGACATGGTTCGGCCGCGGTGGAGGGGCAAAAAGTTTGGTCTTGAGCAAACCTTCGGGCATAAGGGGATTATATCGCTACGGAGGCGGTCTTGATGCTGATACAGGTGACGAGGTCCTTAACGCCAAAAGGCTTGGCGACCAAGCCATGCCCTGAGTTCGAGACCGAGAACTCAGCCGCTTCGAGCAATTCCCGCACAAGGGGGGACTGGATTGACAATTCACACCCCTAAAATGCAGAAGATATCCCCTCTTACTTCGCATCAGCAATCAGCAAGGCTATTCGCTCCTGCCAGTACAGCCTCCAACAAAATTCTCTGCACTTTTTCAGGTTCTTTAAATAAGAGGCTTTGAGCAGTCTGCTCAAAGATATAAAATCCTTATATTCGAATCAGCCAATTTCATTCAGATTGCGGAAAGGCTATGTATGAAAGACATTGACCTGTCAACCAAGAAAAAATTGATCATTTTTGCATGCCTCGGTCTGGCGTTTTGGGAGCGGTGGCCTGGCTGTTTGTTTATGTACCTATCTTCATTATTGACTTATTACCATCCTTCTTACCCTTCCTGATTTTTACTTTTTTCCTCTTTTTAATTGGTCTTATTTTACTGACGATTGCAGCAATGCCCGTTGTTCGCTCTATATCACCTCGCTATGCCTGGACAGTTTCCCACCGCGCCGCAGTAGGGAATAACTGCGCCCGAAGTAATCTCCGGCATCCCGTTAAAGACGGCATCCAGCCCCTGCGGTTCTTCCTGGCGGATCACCTCTACGAAGCCCTGTGTTCGATAATCGATTGGTGTGGCTCCATATTCTGTCAGAATGCAGTGTTTGCTTTTCGATGCAATCCCATACATTTTGAGACCCGCTAGATTTCCAAGTTGAAGAAGCGCGGTGCCAATGCCTCCGCTTGCGCCGATAATCAAGACTTTATCACCATACTTCACATTGGCAGAGTGATGCATGATCTGGTAGGCAACGATGTAATTCAGGATTAGGGGAATGGCTTTTGCCGGGTCGAGGGAATCTGGAACGGGAATTAATCGTCTTGAATCCCAGTAAATATATTCGGCATAGCCACCGAAGGCAGTCAACGCTGCAACTCGAGCTCCTGCGGCAATGTTTTTAACGTCCTTGCCGATCGCATCGACCATGCCGATGACCGCATAACCCGGTGTAAAAGGGACCTCGGGGCAAAACGGTGTCTGACCATAGCGGGCTGTGACGTCTGGCAGGCAGACGGGTATTATTTACACGCCTGCGCTTTGGGTAGATAGTTTTGTTTTCTGCGTACCGGGGACTTCCGTCATCGCTTTTCTAAAGATGACACTTAATAGTATTCCGGACACAACTAGCGCCAGCCAGTTGATCGAAAAGGCCGCCACTTCAAAGCGGTACTCGCGGAATATTCCGTACAAGACTGTAAATAAAGCAAAGGAGACGGCAGTGAGAACAAAATCGCCAATAAAGATCCAGCGAATGGCCTTCTCGGATTTTGTTTGCCCGACAAAAACAGGTGTCATAAATAGCATTGACAGGCTCATCATGATGAATGCTAGCTCTTCCAGAACAATGAAGACTCCGTGCGCATTGAACTGCGAGAGTAGGGCGATACCGTCCGTTTCACCCAGAACAAGGCTCGGCTGTATCACCGAAACTTGAAGAAAATAGTCTATGACAAACGTTGCCATCGACAGAAAGGCGAACGACATTCCAATCTGGCTAAATATTTTCTTCTCACCGGGTGCAAAGTAGTGGATTGCGACCATCAGGACGTAATAGACTATATTCAAGACCATTGCAGGGTACATCCAGTAATAGTCTCTTGGAAAACGAGATGTGATGTCTGAATAGGGATAAGTGAAGCAACCGCCGGCGCAGAATGGTCCGGATAGTGGTGGCGTCATATAGGCAATGACAAAGCTCAGTATGGTTAACAGTGCGGTGAATATCGCACAATAAAACCCGACTTTAGCGATAGTTTTTGTTTCCATTTCTCTCCTTACGCTCAACGATACTGGAATATGGGCGATCGTATAATCGTAGCTTTATCTTATAGCGTAGCATAATGAGAGGCACAACAACACTTACAGATGTCATATATAGAATGTAATTATTCGCCTAATTGACGGCTATTAATTTGGACTTGTTCAATTCCAGTCCTGGCAACGATCATGAATGCCTCAATCCTATCGCTGTACGCATGACGGGCGCAAACATCAATCGTCGTACCTTGGAAAATATACATGCCGTCTGCGACTGATCTTGCAAGATGCAAATCTCAACACCGGACTTATCACTGTTGTGTCCAGGAGAAGGGATCACCTGGCGTTGCGAAATGATGATATCCTGGCTTTTCGCCAGTGGAGTGCCGTTCGACAGATGTACCAGCGCACTGATATTTCTGATAGCGCTTTTCTGATACCCCTTCATTGGACACTTGGTCGGAGCCTGCCATACTGCCGGCTGAGCACTAGAGCTGTTAATCATGTCATTAATAAGATTATGCAATGACAGCGGAGGGGCAAAGCCATACTTAAATGATTGCTTGTCTGGCCAAAAATGCTTAACTAAGAAGGGCTCAATACTAACAGCTCAAACAAAAAATCGATTTACCCTATCTCGACACTTACGAAAGTCTTCATGAGTGCCTATGGGTACGATGCATCTCTCCGGTCATAGGCGAGGAAAAAGTTGCATTGCCAACCTCGCAAGTGGTGAACAACAGCGTGTCGCCATTGCCAGCACCCTTGCAACAGGTGCCCCTGTTTTATTAGCCGATGAACCCGCTGGAAATTTGGATAAGGCGAAGAGTGATCAAGTGATCAAAACCCTTGGGCAATTGTGGTTTTCGGAAGTCGAAACTGAGCTGCGATTCACGCGGGAAAAGGTAGTTTCCCAGATGTTGAAGGTCTGCCCATACTCGCGAGATGCAGACAAGACATTTGCTTTCATCTTCGGCAATTTTTTTGATGCGAAAAATCACGAATGAAAGAGATAAAAAGCACTAGTAGAGACAGTTCCAAATCCCGTATGATGATTCGTAGCACTTTCAGGTTGCAGGTGATTGCATGGCTTTGCTGGCGACCAAACTTTACATTCCATCGGCCCAAACGGGGATTTTGTCCCGTTCCCGGCTGGCCGAACAAATAGAGTTTGGGCTGCTTCGTCCTCTTGTTCTGATTTCGGCCCCAGCAGGTTATGGAAAAACGACTCTTTTGAGTACATGGGTAGCCGACTGCAAATACCCTGTTGGATGGCTAACTCTCGATCAGGGAGATAATGACCCGGTACGGTTTTGGCAATATATTGGTGCCGCTCTTAAAAAAGCGAATGACCGTCTGGGCAAGAGCCTGCATTCAGCACTGTTTTCGGTGCAGACTCCAGATCTAGAGCAGATTATCATTGAACTCGTCAACAATATTGCAACGTCGAACAAAAAACTTATTCTGGTTCTAGAAGATTACCATGTGATCGATAATGCTGAAGTTCATGCGAGCATCAATTTCCTGCTGGATCATATTCCCCCTGAAGTACATCTGATCATTACCACTCGTTCGGATCCGCCCTTGCATCTCGGTCTGAGACGGGGACGCGGGCAGATAGCGGAAATCCGTTCGGCTAATTTGCGATTCACGCCGGATGAAACCACAGAATATATTAACCACATCATGCAGCTTGCTTTGACAGATGAGGATGTTATCTCTCTTGCCCAGCGTACAGAAGGCTGGATCGCGGGCTTGCAGTTGGCGGTTCTCTCCCTGCAACAACAGACTGACAAACATGCATTCGTGACTGCCTTCACTGGCGATGATCGTTATGTAATGGATTATCTGCTCGAGGAAGTGATTCAACGCCAGCCATCCGAGATCCAGACGTTTCTCCTAAAAACATCTTGCCTGGAGAGACTATCCGGCCCGTTATGTCAGGCTGTTACTGCACAGACAGACAGCCAATCCATTTTGGTGTATTTGGAACAATCCAACCTGTTTGTTACCTCTCTCGACAATCGACGATATTGGTATCGTTATCATCAATTGCTCGCCGATTTGCTCCGCCGCCGTTTGCACAAGCTATTTTCACCGCAGGAACAAAGCGATTTGGTGCAACGCGCGTGTACCTGGTATGTCAGCGAAGGATTGATTGTCGAGGCGGTCTCGCAGGCTATTGCCTCTTCGGAATATCCGCTGGCAGCTGAGCTATTGGAACAATATGTGGTTACGGTATTTTTCAGTAGTGAGACCATGTTGGTACACCACTGGCTTAGATCATTGCCTGAAGACGTTTTGCGCCAGAGTCCACTTCTTTGCACGGCGTTTGCCAATACCTGTGCTCATTTCGGCACCTTTCAGAAGGAAGCGCTTCAACAGACTGCATACTGGCTTGACGCAGCTGAAAAGGCGCTGATAATCCCGACCCCAGATCGTCCGAATGATGCTTTGACGCGTGGCTTTATCGGCCTATCGCGTGCCTATCTGTCGCTCTGGCGGAGGGACCCGCCGCAGATCACCATGGACCTTGCCAAACGCGCCCTGGCTGACTTGCCTCCGGAAGGCATTTCTTCTTCCGACCAGAATTTCCAACGGCTACGCAGCGGATTGACCAATAACCTTGGGATCTCGTATACGACTCTTGGGGATGAAGTTTCAGGTTTGCAAGCCTTTATCGAAACCCAACGAATTGGCGAAGCCTGCGGGGATTGGTTGAACTGGTATACCGCCGTTGCCAATCAAAGTTTGATATTTTCTCATCATGGGCGTTTGCCGGAGGCGCTTGTCGTTTGCAGAAATGCGCTGCCTGAAGAAGCCCACAATGGTGGGCAACTGCAACACGCCGCTCCATATGCCGCCGTCTTGTACCAGATGATCGGACAGATCCATCTGGAAAGGAATGAGTTGGAGAAGGCTGAGGAAGCGGTGCGAAAGTGTCTTCAACTCAGTCGTTTTATTGCGGCAGGCGATTGGCAGGCGAATAGTTGCATTTCGTTGTCGCGTCTGTGGCTGGCACAGGGTAACCTTGCCGAGGCATTTTCCGTTCTTGATCAGGTCAAGTCGGAATCAACCCGGGCGAGAGTCACAATCGATACCTGGAAGGTTCGTCTCTGGCTGGTAGATTCCAGTGAACATCCCGAAGTCATAAGCCATGCATTGGAATGGGCAGCAGGAAAATCGCTTCAGGCATTCGAGCCCTATTGGACTTCATTTGAGACATTAACTCTTATAAGAGTTAGGATCACGCAGCACTGGCTGATCGTCAAACATACGTCTGATGCGTTGCCTGACATGCAGGTACTTCAGGATTTCCTGGCAGAAGAGATTCGGGCCGCGGTAACATCCGATAATATTGCGAGGTTGATCGAGCTTCATCTTTTGCAATCCCTCGCCTGGCATGCGATGAACCATCTGTCCAAAGCCCGGGAATCTCTGCTGAGCTCCTTGGAAGCGGCCATGCCAGGTGGCTATGTGCTTCTCTTTGTGGAGGGGGGCGATCCCGTGAAAAAAATGTTGAATCGATTGTCAGGTGATTTGCGCGACCGGCCGCAGCTTGCGAGCTATGTAAGCAGAATCCTGTCAGCGTTTGAATCGGTTACTCGAAAGCCGACCCAGGTTGATGGGTTGATTGAGCCGCTGACTGAACGTGAACTGGAAGTGTTGCGATACATTGCCGAGGGAGGTTCCAATCCTGAGATCGCCCGTCGTTTGTTTGTTTCTCCGAACACGCTCAAAGCGCATTCCCAGAATATCTTCAGGAAGTTAAATGTACACAACCGTTTGCAGGCCGTCAACAGAGCTCGGGAACTTGGTTTGATGGGATAAATATGATTTCCATGAGAGCACCGGCATTCGTGCCGGTTTTTTGTTTAAATTAACCCTATCTATTAATCCATTCGGAGGATGCCGTGACTCGTTGCCGGGGATATAACCATAGAAAGAAAAACAAGGAGCCATCGAATGGATCAACTTCCGAAAGGCACCCAACCCACCAAATATCGCATCCAAATTACGGGACGCATGATCGATGGCTGGTCAGATTTCATGAGCGACCTGGAACAGTCTTTTGACCAGGAAAACGGTGTAACGATCACAACGATTAATGGGATTGTGGCTGACCAATCCGCACTCCATGGACTACTTGGACGCATCCGTGATCTTAATCTCACCTTGCTCTCGGTCACCTGTAACGGTCTATGCTTTCAAGACCCCGATAAGAAATCATAAGGAGAAAACATGAAAGGTCTAATCGCTGGTGCAAGTGGGATGGCCACTGTCGTGCCAGCTCGCATTGGAGGAGTTCGCGATTGGCAGCGCTGGACGCCGCACGCGGCGGTAGCATGGTCCCTACTTTACGCCGCACTGGGTGTCTACTGGGCGGTCAGCGGTCGCGGGTTCCCCTACAACTTTGAAGCCGCGTCCAATCCTATGGAACCGCTGCTTGGACGGTTCGGACCTGGTGTGTCATGGATCGTCGTGATGCTGGCAGGGATCCCTGCGGCGGCGGTGGGAGTGGCGATGCTTCGTGGAGTCAGAAGCAGGACGCTCCGGCCACTCTTCGTCACTGCCGGATCACTGCTCGCCGGTATCCTCCTGCTGCTCATGACCAGTCTCAACCTGCTGGTCCTGCTCGGTTATAGCCCCTTTACCGTCCGCAGCCTCTTCATTGGCGACAAGATCAGCTATGTCCTTCTGGAAGGCTGGACTCAATGGGCGACGATCCACCAATTGCTGTGTCTGATCGGTGGGTTTCTCTGGCTAGCGGCTACCGTCTGCTATGTTCGCCAGAGCGGGGGTGCTTGTCTTTATTGTGGTCGCCGAGATGGTCCACAGGGATGGCAGAGCCCAGCCAAAGCCGCATACTGGGGTCGGATCGCGGTGTATGTGGCGATAGTGGTGCCAGTCTTCTACGCCATCACCCGTTACGCCTGGGCGCTGGGATTCCCGCTGGGGATGAGCGAGGAGTACCTGCGTCAGGGCCAGGAGCGCGGAACATGGATCTCGGGACTCTTCCTGGCGACCTTCGGCCTGGTGGGAGCAGTCCTCATGCTCGGATTAGTGCAGCGCTGGGGTGAGGTTTTGCCGCGCTGGATGATCGGACTGGCTGGACGCCAGGTCCCGATCGCGCTGGCGGTAGTCCCGGCTTCGCTCGTATCAGTCTTACTGGTGGTGGGTGGCATTGGGATTTGGTCCAGCTTGGACCAGATGGTCACTGCGCTGGCGGCCGGCGGGGCAAAGGATATGGCAACCATTTGGGCAATCATCTTTCAGGTCGGCCCCACATTGCTGTTCCCGGTTTGGGGTGCGGCGCTCGCTGTGGCGACACTGGGCTACTACTATCGGAGGCGCGTCCCCTGTGGTGTGTGCGGTCGTGGCAAATCCGCGATCTCAGTCTTACATTGATCTCGGTTACGCGCGGTAATCAATGACGACAGGATCCTGATCGATGAGAATAAGGATAAAACATGAGAAAAATTGTTCTTGCAACTAAACGTCGTTGGAATTGGAAAGTATTCTTTCTACTTGTCAGTTTGATCGTTCCCGCCTCTTTTGCGATTGTGCCTTATGCCATCCACCAGCAGAATGTCTCGTTTGGCTGGGAAATGCTGGTGCTGGACCGGCTGATTAATAGCATACTGCCAATCTCTATGCTGGGAGCAATTGGACTACTTCTGGCGAATCGAATTGGACTGGGCATGCCCTTTACAGAAGCGTGGGTGAAGCGCGAACCTGTTTCCTACAGTTTTCGCGGGATAACAGCCATTGCCTGGATCAGCGCAGTTATTCTTGTTCTGCTGGCTCTGTTTCTCCATACAGTCGTGTTTGACCCGCCATTGAACGCTCTGCTTGAAAAAACGGGCACCGCGCTTCCAGAGGCAACGGCGATGCAACCGCTGTATGGATTCCTCGCCTCAATTTCCGCTGGAACTACAGAAGAAACGCTCTTTCGCCTGTTTGGTCTGTCCTTGATCGCCTGGCTGGGTGGATTGCTTTTCCATGATTCTGAGGGCAGACCAAAACTCAGCGTCTTTTGGACAGCCAATATTCTCTTCGCCCTGGCATTTGGTGCAGCGCATTTGTCGACCGAAGCTGCGATGGGGTTGCCGCTCAATCCGCTGGTCATCACCTCGACGTTAGTTTTGAATGGTATCGGTGGACTAGTATTTGGCTGGCTGTTTTGGACATTTGGTCTGGAGAGCGCCATATTGGCACATATTCTGGCAGACGTCCTGCGGCACAGTTTGATTCCCTTTATCACGATGCAGAGCGGGGAAACTACAAGGTACTTGTTAATTACGGGATTAAGTATCGCCGTCCTCATCACTTTCATCTGGGCATGCTGGTCTCTGATGAAAGAGAGACGTATTCATTACCAACAAGCGATCGATTTAGGAAAGGGATAAATATGAATATCCGTAAAATCCAGGTTTCGATTTGTGTTCTTATCATCCTTGCACTCCTTGCGGGCTGCATTAGATCCACAATAAAACAATCAAACGTACAGCTCAAGCCGTGCAGCCTCGGCTGGATTGAGGCCCAATGTGGTACGTTGCGAGTCTATGAAAATCGGGCAGCTCGCAGTGGGCGCATGCTCGATTTGAACATTGTAGTTATCAAAGCCCAAAGTGATGATCCAGCTTCCGATCCGATCTTCTATCTTGCCGGGGGGCCTGGGGACGCGGCCACGGAAGATGCCAGAAGGCAGCAATTTCCTTTCTCCCTCAGTCAAAACCACGACCTGGTGTTTATGGACCAGCGCGGTACTGGCGGCTCGAACCGTGTATTAATCCCAGATGACCAGCCCGACCTTTCAGGATTATCGCCTGAGGAGATGGACGCTCAGGCAAAGGCATGGATCGCAAAGGTCTTGCGTGAAATCGATATGGATCCGCAGTTCTATACCACCTCCGTGGCGATGGATGATCTGGATGAAGTGCGCGAGGCGCTTGGCTATGACAAGATCAACTTAGTTGGATACTCGTATGGAGCAACAGCCGCCCAATACTATCTGCGCCAGCACGAAGCACATGTAAGGACGATGGCGCTTGGAGGCAGCTCATTGTTGGATATCCCGGTGTTTGAACTTTGGGCACACAACAGCCAGCGCGCGTTGGATCTCATCTTTGACCGCTGCCAGGCTGACGCCCGCTGCCATACTGCCTTTCCCGATTTGCGGGAGGAGTTTGAAACTTTATTGGTTCGTCTGGCGGCAGAGCCCGTGACCGAAAACTTCAGCAACTCGTCGGATCAGCAATCTGGAAGCGTCACCTTTACCACCGACTTTTTTGCTGCTGTTCTCCGCTACATGACCAAGGATGCCAAGGATCATGCTATTCTGCCTCTTCTCATCCATCGAGCTTACAAAGAGAACGATTGGAAGGGATTCACTCAATTTGTTGCCAACCATGGAGGACCAGAATGGTGGGGAAATCAGATTATGGAACACGTCATCCGCTGCAGCGAAAAATGGGCCGCCTTCGATCCGGTTGCTGTCGCGCAGCTTAGTGAGGGCAGCTACCTTGCAGGCTGGGATTTGAGCCTGGCACACAACCAAGCCCTTTCTTGTAAATACACTCCTCGTGGCGAAATACCTGAAGGCATGTCTCCTCAGCCAGGATCCCAGGTACCAGTCTTGATCTTGAATGGTGAAGTGGATCCAATTGATCCGCCAGAAAATATGGCCGGGGCCGCAGAGCTATGGCCCAATAGTCTCTCGCTGGTGGCGCCGTATCAGGGGCATAGTTTTTCAGACATGAATGCAATCAGTTGCTGGTTTTCCATTTTGAACGAGTTCATTCAATCAGGCTCGGTAGATGGGTTGCATACAAGCTGTATGCAAAATATTCAACCGCCTGCTTTTGTTGTCCCATAAGGAGAAAGTTATGAAAATATTGATCGCTGGTTCCCACGGCATGATCGGGTCCGCTGTGACCTGCCATCTACTTGGATGTGGACACGAAGTCGTTCGCCTCGTCAGATCCACACCCGTTCCGGGCGAAGTCTGGTGGGATCCGGACGCCGGTGAAATTGACTCTGCAGGATTGGAGGGTCTCGATGGCGTTGTCAATCTCGCGAGCATGCGCTGGCCCTTCCGCTGGACCCGAAAAGCGAAAGAAAAGATCCGCGCCAATCGAATTGCGACCTACCGCCTGCTGGCGGAGTCATTGGCAGCGTGTGTACACAAGCCGCGTGTTCTCGTGTGCGCCTCGGGCATCGGCGTGTATCCCTCCTCTGGCGACGAAATCCTGACGGAGGATACGGTGCCGTGCTCCAGCTTCCTGTCCGAGGTGGATCGCGACGGTGAGTCAGTAACTGCAACCGCAGAGGCGGCGGGCATCCGCATTGTGAACCTGCGAATCCCTCAAGTCATGGGTGGTTCCATGTTGAAGATGGTGGGTTTTCAAGCGGGTGATGGCCAGCAGTGGATGAGCTGGGTCGGGCGGGATGAACTGGCTTCCATCATTGAGTTTGCTCTGACCACTGAGAACCTGTCAGGACCGGTCAACGCGGTCAGTCCCAATCCGCTCCGAAACGCCGAGTTTGCCATGACCGCCACGAAGGCGTTGGGGCTCAAAGCGGGTGGCGTCATGCCCAACTTCATTGTCCGCCTCGCGATGGGCGAGATGGGTGAGGAGTTTGCCCTAGCCAGTAGGCGGGCCCAGCCGGCCAAGCTGCTCGCCGCAGGGTACCAATTCCGATACCCAGAGCTTGCATGCGCATTACAGCATGAGCAGGAAGTCGTGAATGCCGATTTGGTTCCTCAAATCCCTGTGTAGGCATAATCTCGTTCCTGCCAACGAATTAAGGCTGTGGATATGCTGTTGTGATTGCCCTGCTCGGTGATCCGATCACGCGAAACAATACCTGGGCGCGTGACACGCGCTTCGATTACCTAACCGTTACTCTGACATTACTGACAGTCAATTTGGCAATCATCCGATGAACCAAATTGCTGGAGACCTAAAATGAAAAGTCAAATTGCTGAAACCATGCGTGGACCCATTGAATATACTTTGCAAGGTGATGGACCGGTCCTCTTGGTCTGCCATGGCACATCGGAAAATTGCCATTCCGGCAGTGCACTGGCACCTTTGCTGAATACCGGTTTTAGCATCTTGACCATCTCTCGACCGGGATATGGTCGAACCCCATTGAGTGTGGGACGCAGTAACACAGAGGCAGCGGATGCACTGGTTGTACTTCTAGATCAATTGAAAATCCCACAATGTTCGGTGATTGCGATTTCCGGTGGGGGACCGACTGGCGTGGCGCTGGCAGCCAGTTATCCGGAGCGTGTAAACAGTCTGGTGTTGATCGCCGCAAACACATATACGGAAAACCGTCAGAACGATCCGGGCTATAAAAGCCAGAAAGCGTTCTATGGGCCTCTGCATGGTTTATTTTGGGGAATGCTGCGTTTGTTCAGTAGCTTATCGCCCTGCCGTACCGCTTTGCAGACGTTAGCGATCTTCTCCACCCATGACCCCAAGGATACGATAAGTCGGCTTACACCAGAAAATATTCAAACTCTATGTCATTTCTTTCATGGTCACTCCTCTCGCGCGGGCGCATTAAGTGATCTGACTCACATAGTGACCAAGGAGTTAATGCAAGGCGTTCTTTCGTCAACCTTGATCATCCACAGCCGTGAAGATGCATCGATTCCATTTCACCATGCCGAGTGGTCTATGGAACATATTCCCCATGTCAGGTTATGTGAGAGCGGATTAACCGGTCATTTCTACTGGATCGGTCCTGATTACCAGAGAGTCTGTGAGAGCATGATCAATTTCCTTCGAACGAATGTGGTCGAAGCAGGTCAAATAGTCCGTTGATTCTCGCCTGTTTTCCAACCTTTTTTGCACCCTCGGCGCGTCTTAGGAGTTGGATATGATGTCATTCACCAATTACTGCGCGGTGAACTGGCACCGCTGCTCATCATGGGCGGAGCGCTTGGCGCGTATCTCGCTCATTGGATTCCGTACGGTGACGCGGGCTTGTGGGCGCTCGTCGCCATGGCAGCGATGATGGGCGGCACGATGCGTTCCCCGCTGACCTCGATGGTGTTCGTCCTCGAGCTCACCCATGACTTGAATGTATTGCCAGGACTCTTGCTCGCGTGTATTGTTGCCGATACAGTGACGATTTTGCTTCTGCGCCGTTCCATTCTGACCGAAAAAGTGGCGCGGCGAGGTCATCATATTCTGCGAGAGTATGTTGTGGACCCGGTTGATCTTCTACGCGTGGGCGAAGTCATGGACAAAGCGCCAGTGACGATTCCAGCCACACTCACGGTCGCCGAACTTTCAGAACGCATCGCCCGCGGTATTACCCTGGTGGCGCGAAGACAGGGCACGCCGATCGTCGATGGGGGAGGTGCTCAGGTTGGTCTCATCACCCGCAGCGATATTCTTCGTGCGTTGGAGCAGGATCCGAAAGTGGAACTCAGTGTGTTGGAGGCTGGCAGCAGCAATTTGATCGTTACCTATCCAGATGAATCGCTCCAGGACGCGATCACAAAAATGCTCAAGAATGAGATCGGGCGCCTGCCCGTGGTCAGCCGCGAGGATCCGCGCAAATTGCTCGGCTATTTGGGCCGCACGGGCTTGCTCGAAGCGCGCTCAAGAAAAATGCAGGAAGAGGAATACCGCGAACGGCGCTGGAATGTCGTCAGCACGGCAAAGTAGGCAGCAATATACAGATGACGCTCCCGTTGATGGAAGGATCAGCGGGAGCGTTTTATTAGTGCTCGCGAAGTATCCATAGGTTACTTCCAGTACATATGGTCTGTCAACTTTATTGTAGTCATCCGATATGATGGATTCACTCTGGATGTGGGTAATGACAATTGGAGAAACGGCAGATCAGTGCCATTTTATTGAAAACATCACATACGTGATGCAAGGTATGTTCCACGGGCGCGGTAGGTGCCTAGCTCCCGAATCTTAGTTGTTCAATTGCACGTTCTGCCGCCCATGCCACGCTGGCGCGTGGTTCCATGCCGTGCAATGCATCCAGCACTTTCTGGACTTTTGGGTGCAACCCTTGTAAATCTTTCAGTGTATGCAGAACATGAAAGGCACCCCGGCGGAAACGCGCCGAGTCAAAATGACGAGTGACGCCTTCCAGCAATGGCAGGATCGCACCAGGTCCATACTTAATCAAGGCTTCGGAGGCCGCCCACGCTACGCCGATGCTGTCGTCCAGCAAAGCTTCTACCAGGTCGTCCACAGCCGTTTCATCGTGAATTTTGCCCAGGATCCGGGCAGCTTCCCGGCGGCAGGGCTCCCTGTCCGTTTTCAGTTGGTGAACTAAATCGGGGATCGCTGCCGGACCAATGCTGGCTAACTGCCAACGCGCCGCTTCGCGGACTTTGATGTCATCATCCTCAAGTTCGATAAGGTATTCTTTGATATCGTCTTTCGTATTCATCACTTTCTCCTGATAGTAATCGACAACTTGATTGTACTCATCTGGCATAAAGGAAGCGTTATAACATTGTCAGAACGATGTCAGATGGCTCACTCTGGCTGCGGGTATCGGCAATTGGAGCAAGAATCTTCAAGAAAACTTTTCCCTTCGTGGAAATGCTAATCGTCTTAACGTCTGTTAAGCTTCACCTTATGCCCCGATCAGCGGATCAAATGAATCTTCACGGCTCATCGCACCAGAGCCTGTACTCGAGGCCTGCCTCTATCTAACTACGCAAAAATGCGGATTTCTCTAATTCCAGCTCCCTGTTTGAATGACGGATAATTTCGTCAAAACGCGGAGGATATTTACGCGCCTATTGGATGTCATTGAGATGGATATGAGTTATTCTTATATATGTATGTCAACTTCACCAGAGACTTTTAAGAATGTTATGAATCTGCCTCCGGGGTCGACAAGCTGCGGATGGCAATCTGTTTAAGTCTGGATAATCACCAGCGCGTCTCACATAATGACCGCTAATACGTACTGCACGCGAATTATAACAGGAAAATTGATTTATATCGCAATACGATGTATAATCCTGTAGCGGTGTTAGAGTATACGCTCGCAAAGGGGAATGCCGGCTTGTGGACCTGGTTTCCTTGGAAGGATGGTTCTCCGCTTGCTGTAGACATCGCCCGAGGTGGGACTTAAGATGCGAAAACCATTAAGCTGCCCTTCTGAATCAACAATGTAGCGATGCATTACGGACCACTTCTCTTCATCAAGGGCAACCAATGAATGAAGGAGTAGATCGATGAGCGATCGTGTTCGCGAGATTCTCGGTTGGTACCGGGGCGAAAACCCGGGTGTGCTGGCCAACTTATCCCGGTTGCTCAATCATGGGCGGCTGGGCGGCACGGGGCATATGATTATCCTGCCCGTGGATCAGGGTTTTGAGCACGGGCCCGGTCGAAGTTTTGCACCGAATCCACTAGCGTATGATCCGCTTTACCATTTCCAGCTCGCCATCGATGCGGGGCTGAGCGCCTATGCCAGCCTCCTGGGATTTTTGGAAGCTGGCGCGGCAGAGTTTGCCGGACAGGTGCCGCTCATCCTCAAGTTGAACAGCCATGATCTGCTGCATCCCGAGCAGGAGCCGCTTGGTGCCCAAACGGCTTCCGTCCGCGACGCGTTGCGGCTGGGCTGCGTGGCGATCGGCTATACCATTTACCCCGGCACGGCGGAACGGCGACTGCAATATGAGCAGCTCCGTGAGTTGGCCGAAGAGGCCAAGTCAGCTGGGCTTGCCGTCGTGGTCTGGGCATATCCGCGAGGGGCTGGAATCAACAAAGAGGGCCGAACAGCCCTGGATGTGGTCGCTTATGCCGTTCACATTGCCGCGCAACTGGGCGCGCACATTATCAAGACCAAATTACCTACGGAGAATCTCGTACTCGAGGATGCTCGCAAGGTTTACGAGGAAGGACACATCGCACGCGATACACCGAGTGAGCGCGTGCGGCATGTGATACAAAGCGCTTTTAACGGACGGCGGATCGTCATCTTTTCAGGCGGCGCCAAAACTGATGAAACGACCATCCTGGATGAAGTCCGCGCCATCCGCGACGGGGGCGGGTTCGGTTCGATCATCGGGCGTAACTCGTTCCAACGCGACCGGACGGCAGCTTTGAGCCTGCTGGACCAGATGATCCGCGTTTACAGAGGGGATATCTTGTAATAGTCAACCGTTTGCGGGAAAACCAGTCTCGCTGGTCAATGTACCCGGACTCACCACAGCTTAACCTGAACATCGTTATCCATATTGGGCGCGAGGCTGCTGAGCGTTGCAATCCAGCGCGTGTGTAAATCAGTAGATAGTGATTAAGGAGAGTAAAAGTGAATAACGAGACTTCGAAAAAATCAACCTCTGTTGACCTGGACAGATTGTCTATCAATACCATTCGTTTTTTATCGGTGGATGCTGTGCAGAAAGCCAACAGCGGGCATCCCGGCCTACCGATGGGCGCGGCCGCGTTCGCCTATGTCTTGTGGACACGTTTCCTGAAGCATAATCCTAAAAACCCCAGGTGGTTTGATCGAGACCGCTTTATCCTGTCGGCCGGGCATGGGTCGATGCTGCTGTATAGCTTGCTGTACCTCACTGGCTATGATGTTTCTCTCGACCAGATCAAGCAGTTTCGCCAATGGGACAGCATAACACCCGGGCATCCTGAAGCAGAACTAACACCCGGGGTTGAGGTCACCACTGGGCCGCTTGGTCAGGGATTTGGGAATGGAGTGGGAATGGCAATGGCAGAAGTGTTTCTCTCGGCCCGTTACAACCGGCCCGAACACAAGATCATCGATCACTTTACCTATGGTCTCGTCAGCGACGGAGATTTGATGGAGGGGGTGTCGTCAGAGGCTGCCTCTCTGGCGGGTCATTTACGTCTCGGTAAACTTATCTATCTATATGATAACAATCACGTAACGTTATCGGCCGCCACAGATCTGACCTTTACCGAAGATGTTAGAAAACGTTTCAATGCCTATGGCTGGCATACTCAATCCGTTGAAGATGGGAATGATCTGATGGCAATCGAACGTGCGATCAAGATTGCGCAACGACATAAAGAGGAGCCATCCTTGATCCTGATAAACACGCACATCGGTTACGGTTCGCCGGACAAACAGGATAGCTTCAAAGCCCATGGTGAGCCTTTGGGCCTGGAAGAAGTGAAGAAGACGAAAGAAAATCTTGGCTGGCCGCTTGGACCCGAATTCGATGTTCCGGAGGTTGCCCTATCCCATTTCCGTGAGGCTGTCGAAAAAGGCAAACAGGCTGAAGTCAAATGGGATGAACGCTTCTCCGCGTATTCAGAGGTGTATCCGGAACTGGCACAGGAGCTGCACCAGGCGATGCTGGCTGAGCTGCCAGAAGGCTGGGATGCGGATCTCCCGGAGTTCTCGCCTGATCCGAAGGGTATCGCCACCCGGGTGGCTTCGGGCAAAGTGATGAGTGCGATCGCGCCCAAACTCCCGACGTTCCTCGGCGGTTCGGCAGACCTCGATCCATCCACGCACACCGCCCTGAAAGGGGAAGGCGACTTTGAAAGTCCGTATGAGAAGCTGGATGACCTTCAAGGCTCTGTCGGAGGTGGCTGGACGTATTCGGGAAATAACCTTCACTTCGGCGTCCGCGAACACGCGATGGGGGCGATCCTCAATGGACTGGCAGCACATGGAGGCACAATTCCCTTTGGGGCCACATTCCTGATCTTTTCTGATTACATGCGACCTCCAATGCGCCTCGCCGCCCTGATGAGACTGCATGTGATTTACGTGTTCACCCACGACAGCATTGCCCTGGGACAGGACGGTCCCACCCACCAACCGGTCGAGCATCTCGCCGCGCTTCGCGCGATCCCCAATCTCAACGTCTACCGCCCCGCCGACGTGACCGAGACCGCCGAATGCTGGCAGCT
>LLBY010002354.1_pt10 | contig 37744 bp, 32 predicted proteins | sample 1489401 | NCBI WGS metagenome assembly LLBY01 (sample SAMN04092656, study PRJNA295927) | soil metagenome | biome: Soil prokaryotic community; feature: Bulk soil; isolation source: soil from tomato rhizosphere | host: tomato cultivar Hawaii 7996 | place: South Korea | collected 2011-11-01 | reverse complement strand
GTTAAAGAATTTCAAAGAACTGCCCTCGTACACATAGTTTCCCGCATAATAGGTATGCGGTCCTAAAATACCATTATCACTTACCGTTTTTCTTAATTTAACCCCGGTGGCATCATAAACATAGGAAATACTACCTGCGGTTACGTTATCATAATCAATACTGACCATTATAGGTAGGTTAAAATGATTGTAAATAATAGATGTTATGCCCTTGTTTCTATCTGCCACCATGTTGCCATTGGCATCATAAACATAATCATCACCCGGCCCGGGCATTGTTACAAGGCTGCCATCCTTAAAGCCTTCCTTTCCGTTTGTAGTCAGGCCATAGCTGTCCTTGACCTCCATGAGTCTGTTCCCGTTATCATAAGTATAGGTCAGGTTATCCATTGACACGCTAGAGTTTGGATTGCTTGGGTTTTGCATACTACGGTACAGACCATGTATGTTGCCGTTGCGGTCATAGCCGTAAATATATTCATTAAATTTTGAATTATAAACATGGTTTTCCGCAAAATAGGCATTGGTAAACCTGTTAAGGGCATCGTACTTGTAGCTGTAATGTTTTAGCCCACCATCCACATTATTGGTCTTCCAGTAGGCGTGGCTAATGTTTCCATTGTACAGGGGGGCATTGTACGTTGTTGATGGGCCTTCGGGCCTGTTATAGTTGAGCCCAAAACTGAACAGGTCACCATTTTGGTTTAAGTTTGTGGGATCGTTGATTGTTTTTAGCCAGCCCCGTATGTTATAGGTATAGTCCACTTGCTGCAATGGCTGCAGCTCGGTATGGCCCACATCCTTTTTCACGAGCTGCCCCAGCTCGTCATAATGGTTCTTGGCAATAAGCTCTTCACCCTGATTGTTGATGTTCTGCTTTTGTGACACAAGACGTCCTGCGTGGTCATACACAAAGGCGTCCATGGTAACAAGGTCTATCTGTCCCGTTTTTTTGTGGGTGGCCTTGCTTCTGATCACTTTTCCTGTAAAATCAAACTCACTTTCTACAATATCTGTAGTACCTAGATAACTATTTTTTGAGTACACATACATAGGATTAAACTTTTCATCGTAATAAGTAACGGTAGTAATCCAATAACTAGTCCCTAGAACTTTTACCTTACTTACTGTTGGGAGACCTTTGGTATTTGTATTAGAAGGTATATTAAAAGTATTGGTTATGGTGTTACTTAAACCGGAGGGTAAATCAATATAAGAATCATAATAATTGAGTGTTAATATTTCATCAAATGAATTAGGATAGGTATTTGAGCTATAGTAAAAATCGATTCCTGAATTCTGATTATGAGTGTTATACGTACTCATTACAAATTCATACAAAGAATAAATATCATCCTGAGCCTCTGTTTGTAAATTTTCTCTAGTTTTATTTGTGTTTTTTATTCCGGTATAGGCCACACGACCAAAGGCATCATATTTGGTAAACAGCCATTTGTTCTGGACTTTCAGGTTGGCATCTTGTGTCAGTATTGGCCTATCTAGCCTATCATATACAATATACTCCTTCCCCTTTCCTGGTATTTTCTTTTCAATAATTCTGTTTCTAACATCATATCTGTATTGATATGCTAAATTATCTAGTTGAGTTTGGTCTATTGATGGTACAAAACCATTTTGGTGGTCCAGTAAATTAACCGATAGATTGGACCAAAAATCACCGGACGTACTATCGTAATTGCCCGAAGAGGTAAAATAAAGATTGCCCGATTGGATATAGGCGCTTCCTGCCGGGTTTCCGTTCCCAAAATTCATAGTTCCCAGGTTCATGTCTGGAAGCGATGGACTGATGAAGCCCAGATCCATGACCAGCCCATCCTTTAACTGGATCATGTTTCCTTCGGCATATATACCAATTGAAAAAGTTCCGTTTGAAGAAAAATAAAAACTGATATCGTTATAAGCGGTACCAAATACATACAGACCGGGAACATCGTCAAAATAATAACTCTGTCCTATCCAATTTTGCTGTAGTATACTTTTATAGGTGCTCATTTTTGGGGGCAGCACATAGGTCAGGTTGCCATAATCATCATAAACATAATAGGTATCGTGCCATTTGCCCAGATTAAACGTTCGCTTTAAAATAACCCGTCCTTGTTTGTCCTTGTATTCCTCGGTGGTATGATCGTTAGGATAGGTCTGGTTTAATTGCCAGTTCTCGTCCTTCGTAACGGTTTTGTGGAGTTCGTTGACTGGGTAAAGACCTTCATCAACGAGCTGTGGAAATTCGGTATTGCCCGTTGGGAAGGACACACCAAACTGTCTTACATAGTCCAAATTGGTGTTGGTAGCATATTCAAACTTAATGGTGTGATCATTATTACCACTTCCTATAGGAGATGGGGGCAACGGATTGTTATTTCTAAACGACACGCAAAAAGGTTCATCATATGCGTAATAATCCTCATAGTAACAACTCCCATTACCTCCAGAAATACTATTTACATAGGTTCTATAATCCACACAATCGTTTGTATTATAATAAGGGGAATCAGGATCATAACAGCTATTACTTGATGTTAACATCCAATCGTTTCCTGGAGCGGCTTGTTCCAACACCCTATTTAATGGTGAGGCTTCCAAACTTCTTTCAGAGTAAGGGTTTAAAGTGTTCTCATACTTTTGGGTATTGTAAAATCCTTTTACACTATTTAAAGCATCTGCCCGGAACAGCCCTCCATTGGATGTCGTAGCATAGGGCAAAAATTCTTTTATCTGCCTGCCAAATTGATCATATTCAATATGGGTTATAACATCTTGGTTTTGACCTCCGGCCCTTTGGTTTACCGATTGAACCGCCCTACCCAATCCATCAAAATAATTGGTTGTCTTTATTATATCTTCTGGTAATAAATCAGTTGTCGTCCCCGCCTTATGGATGCCATCGGTAGTTTTTACCTGATAGGCGGTCTGCTCTATATGATTTTTGTCAGATTGTGCCATGGTGTAGAATGGCAATATAAACAATAGTAGTATTAAAATTCTTTTCATCTTGTTTTCTTTTTGACCGATTGTAAAGTTTACCTGAAGTTGTTAGCCCTAATTTTATAGTGTTTCCCATTTTCAAAATAAAAGCTATCACCCGAACTGATATATTGAGTAGTAGCAGTTTCAATGGTTGTTACCGAAAAATCGGTAATAAAACCCAAACCATATTTTACGTTTGCGTTCATTCTAAAACTTAATTGGTAACTTCCTTCCTTTAATACTAAATTACTTATAGCTTCAGTACTGTTATAGGTATTATGTGGTATTAGTTTTTGAGTGGCCACAATAGAATTAGCTTGAATTAAATCTAATTCCATTTCTGTTGGATAAATATTGGTTACAGGTTCACTGTAATAACCTGAATAATCATAATACCCATAGGTAAGTTCTACAACAGCCACATCATTCGATGTCCCAGAACAATCGGGTATATTACCAGCTTGGTTATCCATATAATATTGAGCAGTCTGGTTGGCACTTGCGCTTGATGCTCCATAATACAATCCTCCAGATATAACATGATTATTAGACAAATTGGCATCACAGCTACCATAAATAGTCCGCATGATTGGATAACTGTAGTAAAACGGATTTGTGTTTACCGTATAATCTGTCGTATGGTATTTATAGGTGTTAAGTAAATTCCCGTCCTTATCGGTATGCGTAACCAATCTACCTATCGGGTCGTACTCATAATACATGGCATCTCCATTTGATGCTATCATACCGGTTACCCCCACCTGTCTTTTGTAGGTATAGGTACTTACCCTTTGACTGGAGCTAGTATAAGTATTTCTTAAACTTTCTAAAACAGATAAAATAGATGCTTCGCTTGGAGGATCTGCAATAGTGTTATTAGATGTAAATGTGCTTGATATATTGTCGTAATACATGTTTTTAAGTTCTGCAACAGCATACAAATGATTATAGCCCCACAAATAGGAGGTCGGTATATTAGCTTTGTCCCTTACCTCAAGGACATTACCATAGTGGTCATATTTATTGAATATCACATCTGTTTTCAATGGCTCCCCTTTAAAAGAACTTTGAATAGTATTTGGCGCATAAAAGCCCCAACCTTCATCTACAAAGCCATAGTTTATTTTCTTTCTGGATATTTCCTTGCTTTTGGTTTGGTTGGTATTAATTTCCTCCACCAATTGGGTTACCATATTTTTAGTCTCCATTTGGTCATAGATACCATTAAAATCATAGGCATATTTGTATTCAGTTTTTATTGTTTCACCCTTTGAATTTGTGGTCACTGATTTGGTAGGGTTTAAATATTGTGAATTACCATAAGTATAGTCAGTTGTTATTGTTAGCGTCCCCGTATCTTCAAATGTCTCTTCAGTTGACCTTGTCAACAAGAGCTTACCCATGGGCAGGCCATACTCTATTAAAGTGAAGGCCCCCGACGAGTGATAGCTGAACAGTTCCCTATCGGAAACACTATGGTTACCTCCTATAACTTTATAACTGTTTTTTTGAAAGACCGCTGCTACTTTTACTTGGTTGGACAAATTGAAAGGTGTATACTCGAAACTTTTTTTGCCAGTAGGTCTAAACCCTACTTCTGGGTTATATTTATATGTTTCAACTGATTTTTGTGCTCCCAGAGGCCAATCTACTTTTAAATAAGGAATATTAGTTTCAGGAACCATAATTCTGTCATTAGTACTTGGATAAAATTCATCTGGAGGATAAAAATTGTATACCGTTTTCCCTGTTTGCTCTCCTAAATCCTGTTGGTATTCGGTTACCTTTGTATAGTAAATTGGTGCCCCGTTTGGGTAGGTGTAATCCAAGGTAGAGGCAGGCTCATAGGTAGTTTTTGTTTCTGTAGCAATGATAGTTATGCAAGATGGATCATCGCATGGCGGGATACCATTCCATGCTTCAAGGTAGTTTATTTCCTGCTCATAACTTTGTACTCCAAAATAATAGGTGTTGGGTTTGGGATCTCTTTCAGGTTTGAACAAGGCTATGCCTGTACCTTCTTCAAGATCTCCATAACGATAATACTTTTGCGATATAAAATTAGAATCTTCATCCAAATAATTTATACTCCTAATGCGTAACCCTCCACCTATTTGTGGAAGTTTTTGACCATATATAGTTGATGTATTGCTAGATAAATACTCTTGATATTTATTAGGCTCAAAATCAAAATCTACGATGCCTCCTGTAGGGTATACTATTTGTTTTAGCACCCCTTGCTTTATGTAATTCTCATCAGGATGTTCAGCCCAATTGTCATCGCCCCCTATTTCGATTTCTACGTTCGATGTAAAAACATTGCAATTACTGTCAAAACTTGGGTCATGAAATTTACCTTGGACAATTGTAGTTTCGGGAATGCTTAAATAATCATTTGTATTCTGTTTAACCGGTCTCGTTTTATGGTTGGGATACCCCCAGGCATCATGACCTTTTAAGTGGTTGCCATAATCGAATTTTGAATTATAAAGTAAACCGTACCGCTGAAAAGTCTCAGTTCCATTTTTGATATGTAACGAATCTAAATATCTGGTCCCTTCTGTAGGAACACCATTAATATAAGTATTTTTACTATTCTGAAATAAACTTAATGACTTTACTTCGATGTTTTTATCATCCAAAACCTTTACCGTACTTAATTGGTCCGTACCACTAAAAATAACCTTACCACCTCTAAAACTAATTTCTGATAAAGACAGCCCGTATATTGTATTTATAGACTGATTCGTAGTATAATTGTCACTAAAAACCTTATCTATAACATTATATTGACCATCTAAGTAAGGAACGTGCAGTTCTGTTTTGTTCCAAAAATATTTGATGTACTTTGGTGAAGAGATTCTATAGAAAGGCACTCCAGACACCGAATTGTCTGAGCTATTATAATCATTATTTGAAGCTGTATTTAAAGGCGGTTCATTAGATCCATAAACCGGCCCCGCCCCGCTTCCAGAACTAGGAAAACACGGAGAACTATTATTGTAGTACTCTATTTTATCATGATAACTAACCCTTGTATCAGAACTTTTTTGACTGTATGAAAAAGTGATGTCATCAATTCCATTATAACTTACAATTCTATCACATTTCCAAGAGGTCACAACACCACCAGTATATTCCCTTTTATACGTTTCAAGATTATCATAACTATACTGATCAAATGCCGGGTTACCAGCAACACCAAAATAATAAATGGTACCATCGGTGTCTACAATTTTAAAGGTATTGTCTCCCTGATATGTTATTTTTATATTGTCATATGGAACTGGGACAATGGTATAACCGCTCCCCGAATCGTTTTTCTGAAAATAAAATGACCCAGACGTATTTAACAGCCTGTAATTGAACTTATCAGGCATCCCATCCTTTATTCCCATTACTAGATCATATGTATTATCAAAACTATATTCAGTGTATGTGCTAGAAAAGGGGTAATCATCAATATAATGATCGGTTTTATGAGCCTTAACTAGGTCATTGTCAATATATCCTCCCTGATATTTTAAATCGTCCATACCATTAATGGATCTTGTTATTTGAAGATCACAACTTAAAGACCAACCTAATCCCACCCTTGTAGCTTTTTCATTGATTTTAAAGCCTCCTGCATGATAATTCAACACAATAGGTAATTTTAAATTGCCCACCGCAACCTCATAGAAAGGAATATTAATATTAGGTACTCCCGTATTATGGTCTATGGGATAATTGATCATTTTTGATAAGGCCGCCGCCTCTGGTGATACAGGAACGAAACTTTGATTGGTCTCAGTTTGCCCATGGCCCAAATAGGTTACAACCATCAAAATCATGATATAGGCTTTTTTTGTCATTTTATTTAGTTTAAAAGTGGATTTTGCTTGTGAGGTAAAATTAAGTCGTGCCATTAGAAATAAAAATGTAGGGTTTCCCTTTAAAACATAAAGGGCTTTAAAATTTTAATTAAACAAATGCTCGCCGCTAAAATAGTTAATACAGTTGAAAGAGCGGTAAGGTTTATCCTTAAAATTTATAAGGAAAAACCTGTTTTTTTAGTAAGGTTTTTGGCTATTTTAAAAAGACACCCTAAAAACACTATCTAACCTAAACATACACAAGCACATAGCAATTAAAATAACACCCACCAAATATTATGAGGAAGCCAATCAGGAAATAGAATAAGCAGTCAATCATTATACCATTGACCTGGTGTTCTTGGATATGAGCCTACCGGCATCCCTGGACAGAAAGCTTTTTTCCGGTGATGACCTGGGACTGAAACTAAGGTCGTTGTTCCCTAAGGTGAAGATCATTGTGACCACACATTTGAACAACAATTACTGGCTTATCAATATTTTAAAGATGGTAAAGCCTGATGGTTTGATCCTTAAGAACGAGCTAACCTTCCAGAGTTTGACCAATGGTGTCCTAAACGTGCTCAACGGGATCCCATTTTATAGCAGCCCCGTTTTAAAATTGATTAGGCAACATATATCCAACGATTTTGATCTGGACGATATCGATAGAAAAATGCTGTACCATTTATCGCTGGGAACCAAGACCAAGGAACTGCCCGAGGTGGTGGACTTATCACTGTCCGGGATAGAAAGCCGAAAACGGCGCCTAAACCAAATATTCAATAATGAGAAAAAAACGAACAAAGCACTTTTAAAACTGGCCAAGGAAAACGGCTTTCTTTAGCGCCTAAATAAAGCCACCATAAAAACCAATAAAGCATTAATCTAGACATGCAATAAAAGTAGAACAGAAATTGCTATATAATCTTCCTTACATTTGATAAACTCATTGCAAATGCTGATTCTACTATGTCCCTTCTTTTTAATAAAATTATCTTTTTATTCAAAATATAAATCAGTAAAATAAAATACACCCCACAAAACATGGCACATTTTTCACATAATATGTATCTTTAAAACTGGTAATGCTTTATAAAAATGACAAACTATAAACCAAAAAACAGACTAACCGCGCAAGCCTATATTAATGGTGTTTTAAGTGGCGATCGTGTTATTCTGTCTAGAGCCATTACCATTATAGAAAGTAATCTAGAAAGCGACAAAGCACTTGCCAAAACCATTATTCAAGCTATTTTACCTGCTTCAGGAAATTCTATACGCATTGGCATTACGGGGGTTCCAGGTGTGGGTAAAAGTACATTTATTGAGGCTTTTGGCAAACACCTCATAGCGCAAGACCACAAAGTAGCCGTTTTATCGATAGACCCCAGTAGCCAACGTTCAAAAGGCAGCATTTTGGGTGACAAAACCCGTATGGAAGCGTTGAGTACTTTAGAGCGTGCTTACATTCGACCGTCTGCTTCGGGCGAAACCCTTGGTGGTGTTGCCAATAAAACTGCCGAAAGCATGTTGCTTTGTGAAGCGGCTGGTTACGATGTTATTTTAATTGAAACGGTTGGCGTGGGTCAATCTGAAACCGCTGTACATGGCATGACCGATTTTTTCCTGCTGTTAATGCTTGCCGGTGCTGGCGACGAACTTCAAGGTATTAAACGAGGCATTATGGAAATGGCCGATATGCTGGTTATTAATAAAGCGGATGGTGACAATATTGAAAAAAGCGACATGGCTTGCCAACAATACCAAAATGCATTGCATATTTTTCCACCATCGGAATCTGGCTGGGAAACGGTGGTTACAACGGCATCGTCTACAAAGAACACAGGTATTGATACCGTTTGGAATACCATTCTAAACTACCGGGAATTGGTTACCGCAAATGGTTATTTTATTAAAAACAGGCATCGCCAAAACATTCGTTGGATGTATGACACCATTAACAACGAATTAAAACAGCTCTTTTACGGTTCGGAAGACATTACAAATCAGCTTTCCATTTTAGAAAAAGATGTTATGTCCTCTAAAATATCTCCATTAAAAGCAGCTGAACATGTAATTGAAATGTTTAAAAAGCGACTCTAATAAATTTTAATAAGCATTTATTGAACATGCCATTAAACCTAAGCGCATTAAAGCGAAACAACATCCCTTTATTATTGGCGATTTCCTGTGTGCTCTTCTACTTTGCATTTGCCTATAATTTAGTGCGAACTGACTATATAAAACTGATAATGCTTTATGCGGCTTTGTTCTTTTTATTTTATAAACTGGTACATCTTTTAAAATCACAGATTGCATTTTTAACTTGGTTAGCCTTTATTTTTAGAGCCATTTTTATTTTGGCCATACCAAATCTATCACAAGATTTTTACCGTTTTATTTGGGATGGCAGAATGCTTTTAGAAGGTTTCAACCCTTATTTGCACACCGTAGAGTCGTTTATGAGTATGGGCAAATTCCCTATAGCACAAGCTCAAGAATTGTACAACGGCATGGGCGAACTTAACGCGAGCCACTTTACCAACTACCCGCCTTTAAATCAATTATGTTTTGTTATTGCAGGTTTATTTGCAGGAAAAAGTATTTTAGGTTCGGTGGTGGTGATGCGCTTACTCATTATTGCTGCCGATTTTGGCACGCTCTTTTTTGGAAAAAAGCTATTGGAAAAATTAAATATTCCTGTTTACAACATCTTTTGGTATGTTTTGAATCCGTTTATTATCATAGAACTAACGGGAAATCTCCATTTTGAAGGGGTGATGATTTTCTTTTTAGTTTGGAGTTTGTATTTACTTCATATAGGAAAATGGCAATTTGCTGCCATTACTTTAGGTTTATCCATTTCGGTAAAACTAATTCCTTTACTATTTCTGCCTTTGTTTTTTAAGAGGTTGGTAAAAAGCAAAGAGGTTTCGACTTCGCTTAACCAAAAAACAGATGACAAGATTACTTCGCCATTACCTCCTCCCAACAACGGATTAAGAAAACGAACCCAACTGATTGGTTTTTATAGCATAACACTACTTACAACCGTCTTATTATTTCTTCCTTTTTACTCAAAACAATTCATATATAATTATACAAAAACGGTTGGTTTATGGTTTCAGGATTTTGAATTTAATGCCAGTTTATACTATATAGCTAGAGAAATCGGTTACTTATTTAGAGGATATAATGAAATTGCTGTAATAGGTAAAATCATTCCTATTCTTGTTTTGCTATTTGTGTTGGGCATGACGTTTTTAAGGAAAAATAAAACCAGCGTTCAACTTATTTCGAGTATGCTTTTAGTCCTTTCGTTTTACTATTTTACGGCTACAACAGTACATCCTTGGTATGTAGCAACGCTTTTAATACTATCTATTTTTACCAATTACAAATTCCCTTTGGTTTGGAGTTTTACAATTATTCTGAGTTATCTAGCATATTTAAATACAAACAATACCGAAAATTTATGGATTATTGGATTGGAATATTTAGTGGTATATGCTGTTTTTATTTGGGAAGTTTTTCTAAAGAAAAAATTTAGTGATAAACATATCAATCACTTCAATAACAATTAAAATGATGATGATCCATTCTAATTTGCTACTTTCTCTATGATCCATAATGTCTTTAAAGAGGTCTAGATTCTCTTTAATGATTTCTATGCGATCGTGAATTAAGCGATACCTATCGGTTAAATCGAAAGTTTGTTTTAGCTCTAAATTTAGTTTGTTGAGCTGTTCGTTTTCCCAAGTAATTTGTGGTGAATCGAAAATGTAAAGATTTTCAGAAATCTTGTTTTTTATATTCAGAACCTTACCAATAAAACGTTTAAGTGCATAGCCTGAAATATCTAATTTCCCTTTATTTTCTAGATAGGTTGTATGCTTGTTGGTTTGAATTAATATGTCTTCTGTAATTTCCGAATAGCGATTCAATGCTACCGATTGGGATGTATTCAACATAACCAATCGTATCATTTCTTTATCTAAACTGGGTAAAATAACACTATCGAATTCAACTTTCAACGTATCTTGTTCTACCACAACTTCTACTACTTCCGATAGTTTATCAACAAAATAATCGTTACAAAAGGGTCTTATTTCTTTGAAGATTCCAGAAATGGCTTCAGCACTTAAATTAAAAAAACTTACGATACCGTATTGAAAAATATAAACAAAGGCATTATTGGAAACCTTATAAAAAAGTTCGTCACTATCATGAAACATTAAGTGCCATGATAAGTGACTTTTACTTTCTTTTATATTAATTGTGCTTGCTACTTGATAAGCAACCGTTGCGTACATTACTTTTTGAATATATCGGATGCATTTTTAAAACTCTTGAATTCCAACATATAATCGTTTGGGTCTTTTATAAAGAATGAAACGTGCTCTCCCGCTTTATCTTCCAAGAACCTTGCTTGGGTAACCAAGTCAAGCTTTTGGTCTTTAAGCCGTGCATAAATTTGCTCCCAATCTTTTAAATCAATAATAACCCCAAAATGAAACGAGGGCAATATTTTACCTTCAAATACATAATTAGGACTGTTAAAGCTAAATTTTTCGGCTTTTATAAATGTTATTTGATTGCCAAACAAATTTATATCCACCCAACTTTGTGTTTTCCTTCCTGAGGAAGCGCCAATATTATCTACGTAAAAGCTTTCTGTAGCTTTTACGCTTAAGCATGGCAACGACATATGAAATGATGCGCCCATAATATAACTAGGATTAAAGAGGTTTTAAACTTTCAACTCTGTAAATTACAAAATCTTCGTCATCATCTTCAAAATCTTCAACAAAAGTTATCCTAAAACTTTTATCGATATAGCTTTTGTCGTTCTTTAAATCATATTGTTTTAATACTCTAGGATGCACTTCCTCGAATACTAACTCTTCCCCATTTTCAAACCAAAACGTAAAATAACCGTTTTTGTAAGACTTAAAAACAGCTGTTCTCATAAAACAATTTATTTACTATGAATTAATCTAATCAATATCATCATCTTCATCATCCTCCTCATCGTAATCTGAATCGGCATCATCATCGTCTTCACTATCGTCATCGTCATCCTCCAATTTAGGTTTTTTAACTACGTCATCATCGTCGTCGTCATCTAAATTTGCATCAGCATCGTCAACTTTAACTTCTTCAAAATCATCATCAGCAACATCAGCATCGTCATCGCCGAAGTCTTCCATTGCTTGTACCAGTCGTTTCCCTACTTTTACTAAATAAATAGTATCATCTGTACGAACTTCTACTGCTTCAATGATTTCGTTTTGGGCATTTCTAAAAGAAATAATATCTGTTTCATCGTATCCATCGGGAAACTTTTCAACAAGAAGATTTAATATATCTTCATTTAATTTTTTGTAATCTACAATTTTGCGTAACATTTTTATTTGAGTTGGGTTATTGGTCTAACAAATATGCAAAAATTAATGGAGCAACAATAGTTGCATCGCTTTCTATTATATATTTTGGGGTATCTATATCTAATTTACCCCACGTTATTTTTTCGTTTGGTACGGCGCCGGAGTACGAACCATAGCTGGTTGTTGAGTCACTTATTTGGCAAAAATAACTCCAAAAAGGGATGTCGTGCATTTCCATATCTTGGTAAAGCATTGGCACTACACATATTGGAAAATCGCCAGCTATACCACCTCCAATTTGGAAAAAACCAACGCCTTTTCCACCTGAATTTTTCGGATACCAATCGGCTAACCACATCATGTATTCAATACCACTTTTGGTAGTTGACGCTTTTAATTCACCTTTAATACAGTAAGATGCAAAAATATTGCCCATGGTGCTGTCTTCCCAACCTGGAACTACAATTGGTAAGTTTTTTTCGGCTGCGGCAACCATCCAAGAATCTTTAGGGTCGATCTCGTAATATTGTTTTAAAACGCCGGAGTTTATCATTTGATACATAAATTCATGTGGAAAGTAGCGTTCCCCCGATTTGTCTGCTTTATTCCAAATATCAAACAAATGGGATTGTAAACGCCTAAACGCTTCTTCTTCTGGAATACACGTATCGGTAACGCGGTTATAATGGTTTTCCAATAAATCCCATTCTTCTTGTGGTGATAAATCTCTATAATTTGGGACTCTTTTATATGAATTATGAGCAACCAAATTCATAATATCTTCTTCAAGATTTGCACCTGTACAAGAAATAATATGAATTTTATCTTGACGTATCATTTCTGCCAACGATTTGCCTAGCTCTGCGGTACTCATCGCTCCAGCTAGGGTTACCATCATTTTCCCGTCTTCTAACAAATGCGTTTCGTAACCTTTTGCGGCATCGACTAAAGCAGCAGCATTAAAATGTAAATAATTTTTTTCTATGAATTGTGATATGGGTCCTTTAGTACTCATCGTCATCGTTAAATTTTGAAGCGTTATTTTTTTGTTTTGTATTATCGTAGGTATTATCGTAATCGTCGCCGACCTCTTGGCCCATAAATTTATAACTTAACATTTTATAATACAATTTTGCTGCTAAAAAATCGGAAGCTTTTTGTTTTACACTTGGGTACAAATCAACAATATCAAAGCCAACCACATTTTTTTCTGCAAAAACTTGCTTTAAGAAATCTAAAGTTTCATACCAGAATAAACCACCTGGTAAAGGTGAGCAGGTATTTGGCATGATGGAAATATCCAAACCACTTAGACTAAAATTAATAAATACATTATCTGTCATTTGGTCTATGGCAGAATCTATCCATGTATCATCAACCGCCATTTCGTGTGCAAAATAGGTTTTATCGATATCGGCTATTGTTTTTTCTTTCGCGCTCATAGAGCGAATACCCACTTGTATTAAATTGGTTGTTTGGCTGGCTTCATACAGCGCGCAGGCATTATTAACAGAAGATCCGTCATGGCTTTTTTGCAAATGGGAGTGCGCACCAATGTGCAATACCGTTAGACTTGGAAACATGTCGTTAAAAGCTCGAATGGTTCCTATAGAAACTGCATGTTCACCGCCAAAAATGGTTACGAACTTATTCTTCTTGATGTATTTTTTTGTGGTTTGATGAACAGCTTCCACTAACACTTCAGGTGTGGCATTCTCTTCAACCGGATCTACTAAATAAACACCTTGTTGGTAAACTTCCGTATCTGTTTCTATATCGTAAAGTTCCATGTTATTTGAAGCATTTAAAAACGCTTCTGGTCCTTTGTCTGCTCCTTTTTGTACTGTACTTGTTCCATCATAAGGCACAGGAATTAAAACTATTTTTGATTGTTCTAATTTTGAAAACTCTTCTGGAACTCCTGCATATGTGTTATTTGTCATAACCTAAAATTTTAAGTAAGTCTTCACTTTTTTGTTGTTCACTGAATAATTCTGTTGTGATGTTTCCATCAGCATCTCTATCTATTAAAATATGTTTTGGCGATGGTATTAAGCAATGTTGTAAACCACCGTATCCGCCAATAGTTTCTTGATAAGCTCCTGTATTGAAAAACCCAATGTACAATGGTTTTTCTTTATTATATTTTGGCAAATATATAGCATTCATGTGCTGTTCGCTATTATAATAATCGTCGCTATCGCAAGTCAATCCACCTAACAAAACACGTTCGTAACTTTCGTGCCATCTATTAATAGGCAACATTACAAAACGTTTGTTAATGGCCCAAGTATCTGGCAAAGTAGTAATGAAAGAGGAGTTTATCATATTCCATTTTTCACGGTCGTTTTGTTGTTTTTGATACAAAACTTCATAAATAGCACCGCCACTTTCACCAACTGTAAAACTTCCAAATTCCGTAAAAATATGAGGCACTTCAACTTCTTCTTCTTCACAAACCAATTTTATTTGATTAATGATTTCTCCAACAATATATTCATAATCAAAATCGAAAGCCAAGGAGTTCTTAATAGGGAAACCACCGCCAATATTCAAACTATCTAAGCTAGGGCAAATACGCTTTAAGCTGGTATATACTTTTAAACATTTTGTTAACTCGTTCCAATAATATGCATTGTCTCGAATGCCAGTATTAATGAAAAAATGAAGCATTTTAAGTTTCACTTTTTTGTTTTCTTTAATTTGGCTTCTGTAAAAAGGCAAAATATTTTTATAGCCAATACCTAAACGCGAGGTATAAAATTCGAATTTAGGCTCTTCCTCAGAAGCGATACGGATACCAATATTGAATTTTCCTTTAATTTCTTTTGACAACAAATCAATTTCTTCGTAGTTATCAATAATTGGGATACAATTTTTGTGCCCGTTATTAATTAGCCTAGCTAAGTTAGAAATGTATTGATCTCTTTTAAAACCGTTACTAATTACATAGGTTTTATCGGTTATCTTTCCTTCAGCTTTTAAGCTTTCAACAATATCAATATCAAAAGCAGACGATGTTTCTATATGTATATCGTTTTTTAAAGCTTCATCAAGCACATGCTTAAAATGAGAGCTTTTGGTACAATAGCAATAACTGTATTTACCTTTATACTTATTAGCTTTAATGGCCTTATCAAACCATCCTTTAGCTCTATTTATATTGTTTGAAATTTGTGGTAAGTACGTAAACTTTAAAGGTGCACCATATGTTTCAACTAAACCTATAAGGTCTATACCATGGAACTGTAGATGTTTATCGTTTAGATCAAATTCTTCTTGTGGAAAATAAAAAGATTGATTTATTAAATCAATGTATTTGGTGTTCATTCTTTATTTTTTGATATAATAGTTTGGTATTAATTTTTTAAAGTTAAGAAACATTCGTTTCTAATCAAATAATATTTACCTATTAATCAAATTCGAATTGGACTATGTGTCATTGGAACAAAGCCATGCATATGCTGGTTAGCAACAATAGTATACACAGAAGTTAGCTTTAAAATTCGGTTACTTTTTCTATAAGCTGCTTTTGAAAATAACTTCTCAAATTTCAAAAACCCGAACATATAAACACGTTTCAATTTGTTCAGCAATTACATTACAAATGAAATATAAAAAATTTAATTTTATAGCGATTTGGATATTTTTTTTAGATTTTTTTTGAAATGGATTTTGGGCGTTCCCCACAAGAGGTTAGGCTTGAAGCTTATCTTGAGTAAGTCATAAGGTTACAATCTTTTTTATCGTGCCTCACAAAACGAATTCCCACTCCAAATGCGAAACATTGACAAATTCAATTATTCAAAAACATTAAGTAATGAAAATCCGTAATGCAAAAACCAAGTGAATCTAAAGCATTTTCAGGTTGTTTAATTCCTGTTCGGTAAGATGCTTCCAATGTCCACGCGGAATGTCTTTTTTGGTAAGTGGGCCTATGGCAACGCAATCCAAATTAACGATTTCATATTTAAAATAATCAAAAATAGTACGGATTAATGTGTTGCCTGTATTTTTAATTTTTAAACCTATTTCATTTTTCGATGCCCCGTCAATATAACTAATCTCCTCAACAGCAATAAGCTTGCCTTCTATTTTAAAGCCAGCTTGAATCGCTTTTAAGTCTTCAAGTTTTAAATTTTTGTCTAATTCTATATGAAATAAACGAGGCACCCCATTTTTAGAATTGGTGAATTTTGCAGCAATGACATCATCGTTTGTAAACAATAACAATCCTTTTGAGTTCCTGCCCAAACGTCCAATAGGTTTTATTCTAGATGCTGTGGCATTAGCAACTAGATCCATAACCGTTCTACCTTTGCCTTCACTGGTTGTGGTTGCAAATCCTTTAGGTTTGTTAAGTAAAACGTATGCTTTTTTCTCTGGATTAATACGGGCACCATCATAACGTACTTCGTCTTCAAGCTTCACTTTATACCCCATTTCCGTAATTACCTTACCATTAACCGTTACTAAACCGGTAGCAATATGTACATCAGCTTCTCTACGAGAGCACATACCAGAATTAGCAACATATTTATTCAATCTAATCTCGTCTGGATTTGATGGTTTTTTAGATGGTGGATTTACATTTTTCACAGGTGCGTTTCCTCTGGCAAAACTTTTACTTTTTGAATTACTCCCACCTCTGCTTGCATTTTTTCCATTTCCGTTTTGCTGTCCTCTACCTGAAGGTTTCCCTTTTCCACTTGTTCCTTGTGTCCTACTCATCACTTTAATTTTTTGCAAAGATACTTTTAAAATTTACGATTTACGATTTTTGGTTTACGATTTTATAAAATCCTGTTAAGCAACAAATTAACATCTATTAATAAAATACTAAAAACACCCAAAACAATAATAAATTTTAAAATACTGTGACCTAGCAAGTAGTGTAATTTGGTTTTGGATTTCCATAGTAATACTAAAAACACCAATAACAGTACAATACTTAAGTAAAAATATATGTACATGTAACCAATTTCAAATTTAAATAGTAAAAGATAAGTGGGAATTAGCGTTAATATAGCCAATACCGTAAGCATGCGTTTTGAAACCACTTCCCCATAAACAACGGGAATGGTGTGGTAATTTTGCGTTAAATCGCCTGTAATATTTTCTAAATCTTTGGTGAGTTCTCGCATCGAAATAAGCAAAAACAAGAAAATGGCATGTACAAAAATGACGGTTTCGAAATTTTTGTAATACATAAAAATGGCAAAAAATGGCATGATGGTTAAAATAGCTGATGTTAAATTACCAATAAAAGGCAGCTTTTTTAATTTATGTGAATAAAACCAAATAGCAAAAATATAAATGGAAAAGAAAACTACGGCTCTAAAAGACACATAGCTCGCCATGATGACCGCTAAAAAATTTAAAACAAAATAAAAAGATAGCTTCGTGTTTTGACTTACCAGCTTATCTAATTTAGATTTAATAGGGCGATTAATTAAATCTTTCTCAGAATCATAAAAATTATTTATAATATAACCTCCTGCAATAGTAGTTGCAGATGCCAAAACCAACAAAAACAAATTAACATCCAAAACCACTTGTCTTAATGGTTTATCATGTGCCAAAATATAAATAGATGCTAAATATTGCGCTATTATTATAACAAGAATATTATAACCTCTAATTACAGAAAACATGCTAAAAAACTTAAGTAGTATGTGCTTTTGTTTTCTGTTAAGCATAAAATATTTATCAGGAATTCTTCGACAAACTCAGAATATAAGCCAATTAAAAATTATAAACCACTTCTAGTTTATAATCCTTTAACGCATGTTTTGCCTTATGTATATCTTCAGTAAATCCTAAGATATAACCGCCACCACCAGAACCACAAAGCTTTAAATAGTATTCGTTGGTTTCAATGCCTTTTTTCCAAAGTTCATGAAATTGAACAGGAATCATCGGTTTAAAATTATTTAACACGACTTTAGATAATCGCTTCGTGTTTTTAAACAACGATTTTATATCACCTTTCAAGAAATCATCCACACAAGCATCGGTATGTTTTATAAACTGGTCTTTAAGCATATTACGAAACCCTTCTTGCTTCATATTCTCCATAAAAATACTAACCATTGGAGCCGTTTCCCCAATAATACCACTATCCAATAAAAACACCGCGCCTTTTCCATCTACTTTTTGTGAAGGAATGCCAGTAGCTTCAATATTATCTTTTGAATTTATAAGAATTGGAATACTCAAATAGCTATTTAAAGGATCTAAACCAGACGACTTACCATGGAAAAAAGATTCCATTTCAGAAAAAATGGACTTTAAAGTCAATAATTTTTCACGCGTTAAATTCTCTAAAACCGTTATCTTGTTATGTGCATAATTATAGTAAATAGCTGCAACTAGGGCGCCACTACTACCTACACCATACCCTTGTGGAATGGACGAATCGAAATACATACCCGCATCTACATCACTCTTTAAAGCATCCATATCGAAAGTTACCAATTCAGGATTGATCTTTTCTAAATAGGCAACAAAACGTTTTAAGTTTTCGTTAGATTTTAAAGTAGCTTCCGACGGGTTTTTGTCTGTTTTTAAAGCACCGTTATAAAAATTATAAGGAATTGATAATCCTTTAGAATCTTTAATGATTCCGTACTCGCCAAAGAGTAGAATTTTAGAGTAAAATAATGGTCCTTTCACTTAATTTAATTAAAAATTAATATTATGAAGTGGTTTAAACTTTTTCCAATTGGCTAAAAAATCGCCCTTTGTTGCCCACTCTACGTCTTTTTATCTTTCCGTAGCGATGCTATGCAACTCTAAAAAGGCTTCGATTGGACAAAAAACGACTGATTTTCGCTTCAATCGAAAAAGTTTAAACCACTTCAATGCAAAGTTAATAATTATTCTTTAGATGATTTTACAATACTAACTAATAATCTCAACATTTCCTGAGATTTAGGTTTAAATGCATCAAATTCTGTTTTAGTTAGAAAATTTGTAGCAAATAATAAATCAATCCAATAATCTGTTTCATTTGCTTCTTTTAAACTTATTGATATTTTATTGATAAAATCCGCCTTACTTTGTGCAAATTCAGCTTCCCTAATGTTAGCCCCTATTGAAGTTCCTGATTTTAAGAGTTGCCTAGACATTACGTATTCTTTCTTGTTGTTCGCTAGATCTTTATAAAGACTTACAATTTCAACTGCAAAAGCAAAACTCTTTTCTTTAATTATATTTTCTTTCATAATGAATAATATTAAAGCTAAAAATAAGCCTTTAATTATTCATTTTTACTTAATTAATTTTTAATTAATTTCGCTCCAAAACCAATTTGGTCGCAAATATAATGCCCGTTTTGACAATATGCAACCAATTCATTTTTAATGAATTTCAAAATTTCTGATGATTCTTTCTTTGGATATAACACATGTACGTTTGCTCCAGCATCTAAAGTAAAACTGATATGTAAACCGGTTTCTTGTCTAAACTCCCATATTTTATTAATAATCTTCAAGGTGTTTGGTTTCATTAAAATAAAATAAGGCATACTGGCCATCATCATAGCATGCAGTGTTAATGCTTCACTTTCAATTAAAGCTATAAAATCGTTTAAATCTCCAGATTCTAAAATGGGTTTTAACTTTTCAAGATTATCATGTGCTTGTTGAAACCTGTTTTTTGCATAAGGGTGGTTGTACATTAAATTATGTCCAACCGTACTGCTTACTTGCTTCTCCCCTTTATCAACCAATAAAATGGTGTCTTGGTACGCTTTAAAATTTTCATGAACCTGATAAGGATATTTTACCCCGAATAAATCACTGCTTCCTTCAATCGCATCGGTTTGTCCCCAAACAATTAAATCGCCTTCAATACTTCTACAGGCAGACCCGGAGCCTAAACGTGCTAAAAAGGATGCTTTTTGATTGAAATAATTTTCATCCACAGGCCTTTCGACTGTGCTCAAGGTGGCATCTGCTTGAATTAATTGTTTTTCAACACTCATTAAGCACAACGCCAATGCGCTCATACCACTTGCCGATGATGCAATTCCTGAACTATGAGGAAAAGTGTTTTTCGTTTCTATTTTGAATTTATAATATCTTAAAAAAGGTAAATAAACTTCAATACGCTCAAAAAAAGTTTGGATTTTTGGTTTGAAATCATCTTTCTTTTCACCATCTAAATACACATCAAATTCAAAATCAAAAGCATTTTCTTTTTTTGAAAAAGTGAGCGTTGTAATCGTTTTACAATTATTTAGTGTAAAACTTATGGATGGGTTTTCAGGGATTTGGTCTTTCTTTTTTCCCCAATATTTTACCAACGCAATGTTACTGGGCGATTCCCAAGTTACCTTTCCGCTTTCAACCGTTTTTGAATATGCTTTAGGAATAAATTGTTGTTCAGTCATTCTAATTTAAATCTGAAGACAAAGATAATAGTTTTACCATGGTTTTGTAGTTTCTTGCGGTTCCAGTAACTTTTAACTTGCGTTCATAGGTATTCATATTAAACTTTGTTCGTCCGTAACCTGTTGAGGAATAAAAATAAAGACAGTCATTTTTAATGACAACTTCTTCATTTTCATAAATCATTTCTTGAGTTTTTTCAATTAAATGTTCATCAGGAATGTTACTTAAAAGTATAAAATAACAGTGCTCTTTCTTTTCTTCTGAAAAAGGACACCTATCAAAAATTGCTTGTAACTCATTATTGGTTTTTACTATGACTGAAACTTCAAAACCAAAATGACTATGTATAAGTTTTTGAATTTCTGTTTCTAATTCGGACGCCTTTTTTGAAGATTGAAAAATAATATTCCCACTCTGAATATAAGTTTGAACGTTTTGAAAACCTGCATTTGTTAACAAATCACGTAATTCTGACATGGGCACTTTTTTGTGTCCACCAACATTGATACCTCTTAAAAGTGCGATGTAAGTTGGCATTATTAGAAATCTTGATTTTGGTTGAGAATTCTTAAAATAACAATGCGCTCATGGTAAATTGTATAGTGAATTGAAAAATTGAAATGTTCTAAATTTACAATTCTCACATTTTTATATCGTAATTGAAATGCTTTGGGCATCAAACAAATGACACGTAAATGATTGAACAAATCATCCATAAAAGATGTTTCCTTGTTATATAATTTGAAATAGCACATTGCTCTATAAAGTTCTTTATCTGCTTCTTTGGAAATTTCATAATTCACGCCCATAACGTTTTAAAACTTCTGTAATTGGCATGGTTTCCAATGTTCCATTTTCCATTCTATTCAACATATCATCCATCATTTTTTTGTATTCTTCGGATGGTTCGCTGTAACGCATTGCCGTATCTTCCAAAGTATATTCAATATAATTTTTTAGTGAGCGTTTTTGTAGTTTCGCTTGATTTTCAAGAATTTCAATAGCTTTATCATCTAACTCTATTAATTTTTTTGTTTTTCCCATGATGTAAAAAAGTGTATATATCAAATATATACATTAAATATATATTATGCAATATAAAAATTATTCTGAAATTGATCTAGCAGCAATATATGCCCCTGTCCATGCATTTTGAAAATTAAAACCTCCTGTTATGGCATCTACATTAATCACTTCGCCTGCAAAATAAAGGTTCTTATGAAGTTTACTTTCATAGGTTTTAAAATTAATTTCTTTTAATTCGACGCCACCAGCAGTAACAAATTCTTCTTTAAACGTGCTTTTTCCATCCACCTGAAAAATGGCTTGCGTAAGTTGTGATGCTAAACTTTCTAACTGGCTTTTATTTAAATCTGCCCAACGGGTTTCTTGATTCATATTAGACGCCAATACCAATTTTTGCCACAAACGTTTAGGCAAGTCAAACTGAGTTGATTTGAGCACTGTTTTTTTGGCTAAATCGTGTTTTAGTGTTTTTAAAATATCTAAACAATCTTCAAACGTTTGTTTTATAAAATTAACTTCAATTTGAAATTTATAGTCTCGTTTTGCTAATTCTATAGCGCCAAAAGCTGATAATTTTAAAATGGCTGGTGCGCTCATTCCAACATGCGTAATAAGTAATGGTCCATCACTCCATAAATCGGTTCCTAAAACTTTAACCTCGACATTTTGAACTACAACTCCGGGAATACCCTTGATACGTTCGTCTTTAATATCAAATGTAAATAATGAAGGAACAGGTTGTGAAATACTATGACCCAAGCTTTCTAAAAGATTCCAGATTTTAGGATTACTTCCTGTTGCTATTAATAATTTTTTGCAAGAAAAAATAATGTCTTTTGTTGAAATTTCAAAACCATTTGACTGCACTTCGACAAGCTCAGTGTGACACGTTCGAGGAGAGATTGTAGTCACACTTTGATTATATAAAACCTCAACCTTATGTTTTTTGGCTTCATTTAAAAAACAGTCAATAATCGTTTGTGACGTATTTGACACTGGAAACATTCTACCATCTTCTTCAATCTTCAATGCAACGCCTCGTTTTTCAAACCATTCAATGGTATCGCCCGTCATAAATTGATGAAAAGGCCCTAGCAATTCCTTTTCGCCACGTGGATAATTTTTTATGAGTTCTTGGGGAATAAATTCGGCATGCGTTACATTACATCTTCCACCTCCAGATACTTTCACCTTTTGCAAGCCTTCTTTCCCGCGTTCAAGAATCGCTACTTTTAAAAGTGGATTTTGTTCTGCAATGTTAATAGCTGCAAAAAAACCTGCAGCTCCACCACCAACAATAATCACATCTTTTTCAATCATAGTCTCTCAGGGAAGTCTGAAATAATACCATCTACCCCATAAGATTTTATTCGTTTTATGGGTTTTAAGTTGTTTACCGTAAAAGTGAATACTTTAAAATCTTCCTTTAATTTTTCGACAATCTCTTGGGTCAACATGGTGTAATCGGGATGAATGGAAACCGCATTTATAGTTTTTGCAAAATTTACAGCTTCATCCAAATTAGTATCGGTAATCACTCCTAAAGGAATATTTGGGTTTACTTTATGAACCGTTTCCAATAAGTTCGTTTGAAAACTGGAAACTATAATATTTTTATATTCCCAACCTTTTTTCTCAACAAAAAAAGCGATTAACCGACTTGCTTCGTCAGCCGTATCGTGTCCTTTTAGTTCTATATTTAACAAACACTTATTGTTTACAAAAGTTAAAACTTCAGACAAGGTTGGTATTTGGCAGTGTCCTTTGACTTCAACACGCTTTAATTGGTTCAATGTATATTTTGAAACCTCGCCAGAAGTATTCGTCATTCTGTCTAATGTGAAGTCATGAAACACCACTAACTGTCCCGATGCACATCTATGTACATCTATTTCAATACCATCGACACCTAAACTCAAAGCTTTTTTAATAGATTCTAAAGTGTTTTCGGCTAAATGCCCTTTAGCTCCTCGATGACCTATGCGTAATATGTTTTTATCCACTTTATAATTCTTATTAAAAATATTTTGACAAATTTAACATTAATAAAGTGGTTTTTAATGCATAAGTAATTAATCTTAATAGTGAAGTGATTTAAACTTTTCACAATTGGCTAAAAATGGTTCTTTTTTTGTCCATGAACCAGCTACTCAGGCTTAAATTTTTCATTTCAATCAGAAAAGTTTCAACGAGTTCAATAGAAAACTATCAAAAACCAAACCCTAATTTAAATGCTAGAAGCAATCCATCATGACTATGAAATGCCGAAAAATTTCCCGTAACCATATTTGCTGCATTAACAAAAATACCGCCACCCACAGAGGTATTCCATCTATCGGAATCATCATCTTTAACCCAAACCCTACCGTAATCGGCGCCACCATACAAACCAATATTTAACGGCAATAGCCCAGTTTTTACTTTACGCAAATTTAAACGTAAGTCGGTACTTTGCACAAACGCAGTTTTACCTGTAAAACGTTCGTTTCTATAACCTCTTAACCCATTGTTTGCACCAATATTTGCTGCTTGATAAAATTCGAAATCATCGCCTAAATTAATCTGCGCTTTAAGTTTGCTAGCCAAAACCAGTTGTCCACTTGGTAATAATTTATAATCGAAAGCGATTTCTGGGATGATATAACCAAACCCTTTTGAGGTATCAACATTATTTTTATATCCTGCTTCAAAAGCGACCAGCATCCCTAAGGTAGGAAAGGCTTCATTATCGGAATTTGAATACTGGTACTTCGTCTGAATTCCATAAAAACCATTGCTAACTTCTATTATGTCGTTTAATACCAGATTGATAAAGCGTCCTTCAGTTTCTTCAACTTCATTATGCTCATAAGATACTCCAACTTCAAAACTAGCACCAAAACGCCCTCGCCAAATTAAAGAAGGCGCCACTTTAAACAAACTAATTTTTACACGGTTATAATCTAAACCGACGTCTAAACCATCATTCTCATCTGCTTCATAATTTGGTGTTTCATTTCCAAAACCAAAGAAATTCATTGCAAAATTAGGGCTTGTAAAATGTGCTTTCAAACCTAAATTCATGTTGCCTACCACATTAGCAAACTCTCCTTTATAATGTAAATCGAAACCTTCTGTAGCGAAATAATAAGCCCCAGAAAGTGTGTGTTGTGACGTAAACGGATTGCGCTCGAAACCGTATTTAGTAAACGTATTTGACAACCCTATTTTAAAACCATCATCTGGATTAGCGCCTATGGTTGGAATGAGCTGATTGGTATTGTTTTTTAACTTTTTATAATCGTATACATTGGTTTCGTAATCATCGGTTAATTTCACATTTCCGTTGGTAGTTTTAAATGTATTTTCTTTGGATTTGTAATCGTAAATTTTAACTTTTTTTCCGTTTAAAATATCGTAGGTATCATTATTTTGACCGCCAATTAACCGTATTTTAATGAGCATATCGGCTTCACCTGAAACATTAAAAACATCGTCGTCGTCCAACCCATACACCCAAATTTCATTGGTATCATTACAATTATATGTGCGTTGATGAAACACATCTGCCTTTTCTCCTTTTTTAATACGATATGCAGTCACTTTTGTATTGCCATTTGGCAGGCGTTCAATTTCAAACCAATCGTCTTTACTTGTTCCTTTTACAATACCAAACTTGTTTATATGATTGTAATAAGCGTCCGAAATTTTTTGAAGATTACTGCGCCTTCCTCGAAGTTTTAATTTGATATCTTGAATGGTTTCGTCCTGCACTTCCTTTGGAAAATTGGCAAATGTTTTATCTATAACTTCATCAGTTAAATTATCTACTATTTGCTTCACTTGCGCGTTCCAAACCTTGCGATCCGACTGGTTAATCAGTGCCATATCCAACGGATAAGGCTCCAAATTAAACCACTTCGGGTTCTTTAAATCCTCATCATAGGATTTCATTAATCGCAACCCAGGAATTACCGAGGTGGCAAAACCCAACAAGACACCATCTGCCATTTTAGAAAATACTTGATCCCTATCTCTGGGAACAGGTCGGTACATTGTTTTTCCGCTTTCTTTAAATGCTGCCCAACGCCATTGGTCTTCGTGCCTATCCCAATCGCCAATAAGCATATCGAACAAACGTGCTCGAATATAAGCCGCTTCGTCCAAAACAAAATCTTCATCTTTATTAATCTTTTTCAACAAATCATCGGTACTAATCATAGTATTCGAAAACCCAAAACTTGCTTTATCACCATGTCCGTCATCGGTACGCTCTTCAATCATATATAACTCATCACCAAACTCATCGTTAAAAATGCCAATTGCTTTTTGTTTTGGCACATAATACAGCACAGGATTTGTATGGTAAACACCCACAGCATCAGCTAAAGTGCCCACCACAAATGGTGCATACGGGTGCGAACCTGTAAAAACGTCCTGTAGCAAGCCTTCGGTGTAAGTATCTTCAAACTCGCCTTCAATATATTGATCTTTAAAAGCTACTGCTTGTAAATACTGAATGGCATTTTTCCGAAGGGCGCGCATAACGTATTCCCTACCTTGCTTGTCTTTTAATCGCAGCGATTTAGATTGGTGTCCTCCTCCTTTTCTAATGGGAGTCAAGCCGCCAAAAAGCGTATCTAAATCTACTATTGGCGCTTTAACTTCTGTACCGTAATAGTTTCGAAAACGTTCTCCCCAAATCGTTCTATATACGCCTCCTTTAGTGATTTCTTCTTTTTTATAAATAGACGCTGTTTTTTCCTTTGGAAATGATGCTGGATAATTAGTAGCTTCTCCTCCCTTATCTTTTGAAAGCACGTCTGTTTGAAACACCACGTTGCCATCTTCAGCCGAAAAAAAACGAACTTTGGAAGAACCATCTGTATAAACATCCAATATGGCATAACCAGGTGTTGCATAAGAAAATTGCCCTTTTCCCACATTTCGAGTGGCTGAAATTTTAGATCCTGAACCACTTATAATTTGCGGTAAATTATCTTGAAATATATACTGCAAGTTATGATCGTGTCCCGAAACAAAAATGACCTTGTCATTTTCTTGAGATAGGGTAATGACGCGTTTTCTAAAGGTGTTGTACAGCTTATTTTGCACATCTACAGTTGTAACCCCTCCTGTTTTTCTTACGAGATTTTTTAGTGTTCCAAGTACTGGAAATGGTTTTAAATGGCTTGAAAATGAATATTGCCCACCATGCGAACCATTCGTAAACATAGGATGGTGCACAGCTATTAGCGTTGTTTTTCCTTGCGCTTTTTTAATTTCGCCTTCAAGTTCATCAAAAAACTTGGTTCTGGTTTTTATGTCACAATCGTCGTTAATGGTCGGATAGTTATCCCAATCGGCTAAATACCATTCCGAATCTATAATAATTAATACGACATCATCCGAAATGTCTACTTTTTCAATTGGGCAACCGTTTTCGGGCAAAAAAGTGTTTTTGCCTAATTTATCTTCAATAAAATCTTCTTGTCGTTTTAAACCTTTAATACCAGAATACCAGTCGTGATTTCCGGGAATAAAAATGGTTTTTCCTTTAAAATTTTTAACCGCTGCTGTTTGTATATTCAATTGATGTTCTGCAAATGCCCTACTTTGATGATTTTTTTTTGGTAAGCCTTTCGGATATACATTATCACCTAAAAAAATAGCCGTACTGTGTTCTGTAGCTTTACTTAGTGCGTTTTTAAATGCTTCCAACGCTTTTGAGGAAGTGCCTAAAGGTGAGTTTCCAGCATCACCAATTAAGTAAAATGAGTAGGCAATGTCTTTTTGGAGCAAATCTTTTTCCCGGTTTGAATCCTTGTACTGTGGATGATAAGTAGCACAAGCATTCAAAAATATAGCGGCGATAAAAATGGCAATTATTCTTATTTGAGAAGTCATTTGGTCAGTTTTATATTTTTGATAAAGATAGATTATCGCTAACTATCTTAAAATTTGTTTAGACAAAAATTAATGCGTTTGCTAGCATCACTTCATTCAGTAGATATCATTTAAGCCTCCTTACAAAACTAAATTATTGAAACGAGAAAGCATTGCCTAAATTTACGACAAATAAACACGAATGTTTAAATTCATCAAAGTTTAGTATTTTTACTTTAAATCGTAATCTCTTATGGATAATCTTATTGCTGAAGTCGAAAAACACGTCATTCATTTATTAAATGAAAAACTAAGTAGCCACTATATTTACCACAATTTGGCACATACGCAACTTGTCGTTGAAAAGGTCAAAGAATTATCTGACTTATCAAATTTAAGTGATTCTGAAAAAGAAATATTGGTATTAGCTGCTTGGCTTCATGATACGGGTTATACTGAAGGTATAGAAAAACACGAAGAGAAAAGCATTTCTATTGCTGAAGATTTTTTAAAGAACCACAATGCTTCTGAAGATACTATCAAAGCTGTTAAGGATTTAATTTTAGCTACAGTAATGGGATACGAACCCAAAAATATAAGCGAGAAAATTATTCGTGATGCCGATTTTGCCCACATTGGAAGCAAAGATTTTGGAGATGCTACAGAATTACTTAGAAAAGAATGGGAACTTACTTGTGATAAAACTTTGACGGATGCCGAATGGTTAGAAGAGAACATTCATTTTTTAACCAACAACCATCGGTTTTATTCCGAAGCAGCTTCAACAAATTGGACTGCAACGAAAACAAAAAATTTATCGCGATTATTAAAGCTTCAAAATAAGATAAAGCAAGATTCCGTTAAACTTAAACAAAAGAAAACAGAATTAAGTTTTAAAAAAAACAAAGCTGAATTGCCCGAACGCGGTATAGAAACCATGTTTAGAGTCACTTTAAGAAATCATATCACTTTAAGCAACATAGCCGATACTAAAGCTAATATCCTCCTATCGGTAAATGCCATAATTGTGTCATTGGTTTTATCAAATTTGGTTTCTAAATTAGATAATGCCTCAAATAAATATCTCATTATACCAACAATTATTTTTGTACTCTTTACGGTAGCTTCTATTATTTTGTCCATTTTAGCGACACGTCCAAATGTTACCAGCGGAAAGTTCACAAAAGAAGACGTTGCCAATAAAAAAGTAAATTTATTGTTCTTTGGAAATTTCCACAAAATGAGTCTAGCAGATTTTGAGTGGGCTATGGGAGAAATGATGCTAGATAGAGAGTATTTATACGCTTCTATGAAAAAGGATTTATATTTTCTTGGATTGGTTTTAGATAAAAAATATAAAATACTTAGGTTAACCTATAGCGTATTCATGATTGGTATTATTATAAGCGTTATTGCTTTTACCATCGCATTTAACCTTAATACTCGCTAAGAGACTGTTTAAGCTTTAATTTCTCTAATTAAATCGTCGTAGGTATAAAACGCTTTGTCTTTTTTGTCTTTGTGGTACAGTAAACTAACGCGAATCGCTTTCAATCCAGTTACTGCTTGCAAATCCTCCAATTCAACAATTTCCACATCATCATCTAAATAATTTTTCGATTGTAAAAATTTAATGTAGCGTAAGTATTCTTGTTCGTCTTGTTTTTGGGAATAAATAATGCTTATTTTTCCTTTTTGGGTGACACGCTCTTGGGTTCCTTTTATAAATGCTTTATCAACACGTTTTTTTACAATTTGGTACCGCGCATTATAAGTACCGTCTACATCAAACTGCTTTTCATCCATTCTAAAACTAATGGATAATGGCTGATTGAACACTAAAATCATGGAAGCCACATCTAAACCAATAGGAAAGGTAGGTTGCATTTGGTAATAAGCATTTTCCATTTCGCACATCACCTGCAGTTGCCACAATCTTAAATTATATAAATAAATAGGATTGAAACTTTCTTCTTTAGTAATAGCTTCACCTATATACATGTTGTGTTCTACGCCATCTGTTTTAAAGCGTTCAAAATAATGTGGATACATTTTTTGTGCCTCTTCTTGTTTTTTATCTAGCAGCGAAGCCATTTTTTTGTTGATACTAGAAATTGTATTGTCATAGTTTTCTCTATGCTTATAAAAAGTACCAACCTTAGCTTCAATCGATTCTTTATATACATTGATAATGGCATGCAATACTTCAAATTTTGATAGATGTTCTAATAAGGGATTGATGTCATGTTTTAAAAATCCTGTAATTTGTTGTTCGCTATCTACCTGGAAATGGGCATCTAATCCTTCTAAATAATTATCTATTTGAAATATAAACTGCTCATATATAGGAAATTGCTCTTCTTTAAAAGCTTCATTCAGAATGATTTTTACTTCATTAAGCTGTAACATTAAATCCTGCTGCGTTGCCCAATTTCTTGCTTCAGAAGACCCTTTGATATCAATTTGTCCATATAATGGATAAATGTCTTCAAACGAAATTTTGTTAAATACCGCTTGATTGCCGTTAAATTGTTCTTTTATAAAGGTTTTTGCTTCTTTTTCGAATTTCCAATGCACACTTGGATGAATAGATGTACATTCTTGTTGAATGACAGCTTCAATTAAATTCTCCTCTTCTCTTTTTGAGCGTAAAACTGCAGACACGATATATGGCATCACATCATTTAGCTTATTAGCATTGATGCTATTCAAAACTTTGGGTTCAGGTGAAACGATTTCTAATACCCCTAGTAAATCATCACCATCGGCAATGGGTGCTAAAATAACGCTTTTAATGCCTTGGTTTTTAAAAGTCTCCAACTGTGGCGCCCGTCCTTGAGAACACTCGCACAGCCTATCTACATCGGATACCGCATAGAATTTCTTTTCCTTTAGTAATTTATCATAAGAACCATGACATAAAGCCTGCTTGCACGGTTTTGGCTCATCGCTATTAATTAAAAAACTGCTATTGCCCATACCAAGAACGGATTCAAAAAGACCGTCTTCCTTATTGTATACCGAAAAACCTACCTTTATGTTTTTAATACCTAAAAGCGATTGAAATGTTTTGTGAAAGTTTTCTATAAAATCTTCATCGACACATTCTTCATCTATAATAAGATTAGATTTGATGTTTGAAATAGACTGATCGTCTGTGACATCAAAAATGTTTGATATTACAAAACCTTTGAACAAATAACTATTGGGCGGAAATTTTTCTTTCCAAAGCGCGATGTTATCAAAATTATCCAACAACTCATCATAATCTTCTTGGGTAATTTTTTTAGCGCTTTCGGTTGGTGTTATTTCACAAAAATCGGCATTATATAAAATTTTATAATAGCGTAAAATGCCATGCTCATCAGGAATTTCATAAAAAAACGGGCGTTTTAAATTTAAATTATAGCCATAGCAGAAATTTAAAATAACTATACAGGTGATAATATACGTATCATCTTCTGGCATGTTTTTAATTTGCAAGACAAAATCATCTCCAGCATGTTTGATAATATTTTTAAAACGGTTGGACGTATTGAATACTATATTTTGAAATGGTATGGATGCCGTTTTAATTTCGTTATTGGTTAAAATAGGACTAAAGGTATCCTGCAGAATAACTTCTATAGGTTTTTTATAGGTTTCTAGCAACGATAACTCTGTAAATCCCGCTCTTAATTCAGGATAGGGTTTCTGAATTTCTAGAATTCGTTTGGCTTTGGCTGCAACAAACTCATCATCGCTATTAACAAGCGCCTCGTAAGTTTTAAGAAGTTCATTAAAACTTATTTTAAAAATCATTGGCGATTCAAGATGCTCGTATTGGTCCATGCCTTTAAATTTAAGAATTGTAAAAATACAAATTAATTCAGTTAGTCTTAAACATCTTAAATTAATTACAACATGTAAAAATTATTAAGTAATGAACTCGTTTGAACGAGTTCATTACTTAATAATTGGTCGCATTAAGCCTTCTTGAGCTACCGAAGCTATCAATTTCCCGTCTCTGGTAAATATATTTCCTCGGGCAAAACCTCGGGCATGGGAAGCACTTGGAGATTCCATAGAGTACAACAACCAATCATCAAAATCAAAATCTCTAAAATACCACATAGAATGGTCTAAACTTGCCGTTTGCGTATTGCCCCAATGTGCTTTACTGGCATGCGGGTAAAGCACCGAACTTAAAATATTATAATCTGAAATATAGGTTAATATTTGCTGTTTTGTAGCTAAATCCAAGTTCTTTGCATCACCTTTCAACTTAAACCATACATCGCTGAATGGTGGTAAATCTTTCTTGTCCAAAGGATTTACTATCTCGGTTGGCTTAAATTCAATAGGACGCTCAATTTCAAAAAAAGCTTTAAGACTTTTTGGTAAATAATCTCCAAATTGCTGAAGAATGTCTGTCCAACTCAACAAATCTTCAGGTTGTTTTAAACTAGGCTTCATCGCTATTTGATGATCATAGCCTGCCTCCTTTTTATGAAACGATGCCGATAATATAAAAATGGTTCTTTCCTTCTGATGTGCTGTAACCCGACGTACTGAAAAACTACCACCATCCCTTACAATGCTTACGTTATAGGTAATGGGCAACTCTAAATTACCAGCTTCCAAAAAATAGGAATGCATCGAGTGCAATACCCTATTGTTGGTTATTGTTCTACTAGCAGCATGAATGGCTTGCGCCAATACCTGGCCTCCGAAAACAATGGGACTACCAATGGTTTTACTTACGCCGTTAAATTCAGTATTGCTAATCTTTTCTAAGACTAATAGACTTAATAAATCGTTTACTGTGGTCATATAAATATTTTAATGGATTATTTTAGTACATGACAAAAATAAAGCGTGTCACATTGAGTGTAATCGAAATGCAATTAAAAGCAACATTTCCAATGTCTTCGACTGCGCTCAGACTGACATCTGAATATATTTGAATTTTTGTCATGTACTAAATGGATGATTACAAAAATACATTAGATCAGTTTTTAAAAATAATAAGAGACTGCCTAAATCCTGCTACATCCGCTTTTACGCTATCAAATGCTTTAACTTTTCCATATTGGCTTGTTTGGAAAATCGTTCCAATACCAATTTTAACTTCGGATTGATAAATGTTTCACAAAAGGGTTTTTCAGGATTCTTTATATAGTAATTTTGTATGTCGTCTCTAGACGCTTTAAAGGAATGAAACGGATACACTTTGGTTATTAATTTGTTGTCAAATTCCTTTTGAAAATTATTTATAATGGCTTTTGATTGCTGATTTTGTGCTTCTGAAAACGTATAAATTGCTGAACGATATTTTGTTCGCATGGAATGATTGCTCGTACTTTTATGTGTATACAAATGAATTTCGACGAGCGTTTCTAATGAAATTATTTCAGGCTTAAAATGAACAATCACAGCTTCTGAAAATGAGGCATTTTCATCAATAGATGCAACATAACCTTGTTCTACTTTTTCAATACCTAGCAACGATTGAAAAACAGCTTCTGTACACCAATGGCAACCGCCTCCTAATGCTATTTTAGAAATTAATTCCATTGTAATTGCTTGCGTTCGTTCCAATAAGCTACGGGTTCAACACTAAAGCTTTTTAACAAAACCATGTCTTCTTCATTTAAAATAATCGTGTTCGCTTTTAGATTTTCCTGTAACTGATTAACGGTACTTGCTCCGCTTAAAACCATACTTTCAGGAATGGTTGCATTGCAAAATTGTAAAGCGATAGCATCTACCCCAACATCATATTTATATGACAAATTTTCAAGTGCACTATATAAATTATGATATGTTGGAAAGTTTTTATTTCTAAAAATCCTACCATTTGCCAAAGCTTCTTTAACAATTAATTGTTTGTCCTCTTGTTTTAATTGAGCACTAATACTTAAAATACTTTGGTCTAAAATATTATAGGTACTTTGAAAGGTATCGAACAAAGATCTACCATCAACAGAAACTTCTAAAGCCTTTTTAATAACCTCAACTTGGTTATCACCTGTTGTTGAAATTCCGATTTTTATTTGGTACTCCCTTTTCAAATAAGCCAATTCATTTAAAACTTCGGCATTTTCCAAAACTCCCGTTTCTAAAGTTGCTGAATGGATTTGATAGGTGGTTAAAAAAGGCAATAGCTTTTTAGATACTTGCCATTGCTCTTTTAATTTAGAAATACTATGCTCTTTCACTTCGTGAATTATAGCATTTTTATCAAAATTGGCTGTGTAGGTGTACCCCCATTTTGTTCCTATTTGAATGTTTTTATCATTTTTGTCTGCTAACCAATCTATCAGTAACGCTTCAGCTAATCCATAACCCGGTGCAGTATCGAAATAACGAACCCCTAAATTATAAGCAGCATCCAATACCTTAAACCCATTGACTTTAAGCTCATTGACATCGCTTTTTACTACGGTATTGGTCCTTACATTAATATAATGCGGCCTTCCAATAGCCGCCATTCCTAATCCTAAATTCACTATTGTTTTTTTACTGAATGACATTTATTTACGAACTACACGATAACATGGAGCAACCTATTTTATGTCGTGCCCAATCGGGTCGTTTGGCAAACCATTTTTCATATTTAGGCTGTTCGTCATATGGTTTTTTAAGCATTTGAAATAATTCATCAATTAACTTATACTCACCTTTATCGGCATCATCAATAGCTAATTGTGCCATATAATTCCGGAGCACGTATTTTGGGTTGACCAAATCCATTTTTTCTTTTCGTTCTTCGGAATTTGTTTGTTCTTGTCCCAAACGCTCGGCATACCGCTGAAACCACGCTTCCCATTTTTGTTGAATTTCCGCGGTTATTTCTGTTGGAATATAAAAAGCATCTTTAACAACATCCAATCCTTCGGAAGCTTTTTCAATATTGAAATCACTTAATTTTCTAAAGAAGATGGTCATATCGGTTTCTGTGAGCAACAAATTATCTTCCAAATCTTGAACTAATGAGGCATCAAAAACATCTTCAATTTCCAATCCTAATTTAGAACGCATCATTTCTAAAGACTTCACTTCGAAATCTGCTTTATATTGGTCTAAAATACGTTCAAGTGCTTCTGCATCTTCAATTAAAGGAAAGAGTGCGTTTGCTAATTTATATAAATTCCACAACCCAATGTTTGGTTGGTTGCCATAACGGTAACGTTTATGTTGGCGATCGGTCGTGTTGGGCGTCCATCCAAAATCGAAGCCTTCCAACCAACCGTAAGGTCCATAATCTATAGTCAAACCAAGGATGGACATATTATCGGTATTCATCACACCGTGTACAAAACCGACCCGTTGCCAGTGAATAATCATATCCAAAGTCCGTTGCATCACTTCCTTAAAAAAAGCTAAATATGTGTCTTTTGAAGGTTCGCCCAAATCACTAAAAAAATACTTAATCGTATAATCTACCACCGTTTTTAAAGTGTTGAAATCTTGTCGAGCAGCAAAAATTTCGTAGTTGCCAAAACGTAAAAAAGATGGTGCCACTCTGCAAACAATCGCACCTTTTTCATATTCTGAATTACCATTATACATGACATCCCGCAAAACGGCATCACCCGACAATGCCAACGATAAGGCCCGGGTAGTTGGCACACCCAAATGGTGCATGGCTTCACTACACAAATATTCTCTAATTGATGAACGCAATACTGCCAACCCATCGGCAGTTCGGGAATAAGGTGTTTCCCCTGCTCCTTTTAATTGAAGTGCCCAACGTTTATTGTTATGCTCAACTTCTACTAAATTAATAGCGCGTCCATCACCTAATTGTCCTGCCCAATTTCCAAATTGATGCCCACCGTAGCACATGGCATAAGGCGCAGTATTTGGTAAAATTGCGTTCCCTGTAAATACTTCTAGAAATTCCTTAGTTTGTGAATCTTCTTTTGAAAGCCCTAAATTTTCCAACATTTCGGGCGACACGTGAAGCAATTCCGGTTTTGTAGTTTGTTTTGGATTCACATAAGAAAAACAGGCTTTTTCAACCTGCCTTCTTGTATTTTCAAGAATAGGATCTGAGGGTAATTCTTTATTAAATGTGTCTTTTATATTCAGTTTCATCATTTTAATCTATCTCCGTACAATTTTCTAAGTTTCGCCAATTTTGGCGTAATGACAAAATTACAATAGCCCTGTTCTTTATTGTTGCTATAATAATTTTGATGATAATCTTCGGCTTTATAAAATATTTCCAAAGGACTTATTTCGGTAACTATGGGGTTATCATAATAGTCAGCCACTTTTTCTATGACAGCTTCAGCTATTTGCTTTTGCGCTTCGTCATGATAATAAATAACCGAACGGTATTGTGTACCAACATCAGCTCCTTGTTTATTCATCGTTGTAGGGTCGTGGGTGGTCATGAAAATAAACAAGATATCTTCATAAGAAATAATGTTCGCATCAAATGTTATTTGAACCACTTCGGCATGCCCCGTTAATCCAGAACAAATTTCGCGATATGTTGGATGCCCAGGCGCATCGCCTCCAGAATATCCCGACACTACTTTTTCAACACCTTTTAATTCTTGGAAAACTGCTTCTGTACACCAAAAACAACCGCCACCGACTGTTGTTACTTGTAAATTTTTGTTTGTCATTATATTACCCTTCCGTCTTTCAACTTAAAAAAGTTGAAATCCACCTTCCCTCAAATTAAGGGAAGGAATTAATTGTTATTTTTCTAATACCATGGATTCTGAATTGATGCAATATCGCAATCCGCTAGGTTCTGGTCCATCTGAAAATACATGACCTAAATGGGCATCACAGGTATTACACATAACCTCAACACGAACCATACCATAGGCGGTATCTCTTTCGTACTTAATAGCATTTGGCTTTATGGGTTGTGTAAAACTGGGCCACCCCGTACCAGAACTAAATTTAATAGTAGAATCGAACAACGGTGTACCACAACACACACAATTGTATTGCCCTTCATCATAAATACTACAAAGAGCACCACTATGCGGAGGTTCTGTACCTTTTTGCCTTGTTATTCTAAATTGTTCTGGAGTTAATATTTCCTTCCATGCATCCTCTGTTTTTTCAACACGTTTGTCTGGTGTTGGGTTTCCTTTTATAGTGAAATTGATAATTTCTTTCCAAGTTAGCATAGCAATGTTTCCTTTCTTTTTAAATTATTTTCAATATGCCTTTCAATCGTAAATAAGTCGGAAGTTATTAAAAAAACTTTCGTTTTTTATTTGCTACGACCAGTTGGAATAAGAGCTCTTCTTGACTTTTTCTATTTCCTAAAACCTGCCTGCCGGCAGGCAGGCAGGAATGGCTAAAATTCGTCCATATTTCGTTACTTTTTTTATACGTAGTGGTGCTATGTCTTTCAAAAAGTGCCTCATCTCTACAAATTTTATCTCATTTTCGGTTAAAAACAAAAAGTCAAGATGTGTTCTAAGCATCTATAAATCTACAACAAATAATTTACTTCTGATGATTTCCAAATACTTCAATCCTCTATTTTAAATGAAACACCAACCTATTGAAAAAATACAATAATTTAAAAATACACAAACATTTAACTTAAAAACAGATGATATAATAATTTTTACTACTTTTATTTAAATATAACCAACTAAAACCATTATTATGTTTTCAAAATCAAATTTAATTTCTACGCTAGTTACCACGCTTTGGGGCTTTTTTGGAGGGTGGCTAATTTGGGGGATCATTGGAGACCCCATACTTAAAGAACATATTCCAACCGATGGTTTGATAAAAGAAATTCCCGATATGCCACTTTTGGCATTAGGCTGTTTAATTGTAGGATTTGCATTTTCTACGATGTACTCTAAATGGGCTAGTGACACACACAGTGTATCTATTGGTGCTAACTTCGGGGTATGGCTAGGTATTTTAATTGGCTTGGGTGATGGTTTGATAGATAACGCTACAGCTAATATTATTGATTTATCTGGAACGCTCATAAATGCGGTTCTTTATATTGTTCATTTTGCTATCATGGGCATTTTAGCTAGTTTAGTTTATAGCAAATTTAGCTCTGGGAATTAGATTCATTTTAAAATTGTGCCTAATTCAATTGAAAAAAAAAAGCTGTTGCGTAAATATACACAACAGCTTTTCGTTTTATCAGTTATAATGGCTAATACCCTTTATTCAGAACATAAGCTGCATCATTCCAACGAAGCTCTTGTTTAAATCTATATAAATCGGTTTTTTCATC
>LLBY010007067.1_pt1 | contig 37979 bp, 29 predicted proteins | sample 1489401 | NCBI WGS metagenome assembly LLBY01 (sample SAMN04092656, study PRJNA295927) | soil metagenome | biome: Soil prokaryotic community; feature: Bulk soil; isolation source: soil from tomato rhizosphere | host: tomato cultivar Hawaii 7996 | place: South Korea | collected 2011-11-01 | reverse complement strand
CCTAATACGATACTAATAAAAACCACAATAATGCCAGTAGCATAATTCATGGTTTTTAATTGGTTGGGACTGGCCTCTGGATTTTTATATTTTAAATAAATATCATTTACCAAATAAGCTTGTGCTGCGTTTAAGGTTCCAGCAAAAGTCGACATAAACGCTGCGATAAGACCAGCTAACAAAAGACCTAATAAGCCAACAGGGACAAATTCTTTTATGGCAGTTGGTAGGATTAACTCAAAATCAATATTACCAGAAACTGTTAACAAATCTAATTTTTCATAATACACTAAGGCTAAAGCTGCAAATCCTGCAATCATCAAATAACGAATTGGCATTAAGATGACAGATACAAATCCGCTCATTTTTGATGCTTCCGCAGAAGATTTTGTTGAGAGTATCTTTTGCATATCATAGGTAGGCGCTGGACCTGCGACACTTACCAAAACGCCTTTAAAAACCATCATCATAAAGAAAATAGTGAATAAGTTAAAACCGTCTTCTTTGATCTTTTGATTGACCTCAGGAATGATTGAACTCCAATCCATATTTAATTTCCAATCAAAAAACGGACTTAACCAACCATTTGGCACAACAAGTGTGTTTGCACCAATTGCCATATATCCTAAATATCCAATTACCAATGCAGCAATCGTCATAATCGCAAATTGAACAACATCTGCCCAAACAATACCAGACATCCCACCAAGAAGTGAGTAGAACACTGCAAAAAGTGTAAAAATAATACCGTAAAAATGAGGGACAAATTCTGGAGTTACTGAGAAAGGAATATATTCGCTTATAACTTCCCAAGGAATAAAGATTTCTATAAATTTACCTAAACCTATAAACCCGTAAGCCAAATAACCTAAACACATAATTAAAGCAAAAACCACAACAATGATATGCGATAGTTTCGCTCCTTTTTTAAATCCAAACCGCGTACCTATCCATTCTGCTCCCGTTGTGGCATTAGACCGTCTCAACCATTTAGACAAATAAACCATTAAAAATATCTGATTAAACACGGGCCATAACCAAGGAATCCAAGCACTTTTAATACCATAAACAAACATGATGGTAACAAGCCAAATGGTACCGGAAATATCAAACATTCCCGATGCATTGGAAAGACCAAGCAAATACCAAGGAATCGTTTTACCTCCTAATAGATAATCGTCTTTACTACGCTGAGCTCTTTTCCTAAGTACTAATCCTATAACAATAATGGTCACTAAATAAGCAGCTATAATTAATATATCTACAGTATGGAGAAATTTCATAAAATTCGTTTAGGTTAGTATTTTATATTATTAATGTCTTTTAAAAATAATGCTTGGGGCTGTTTTGCAAATGCTTTAAAATCCGCTTCACTCTTATGAGTTTTGTTTGGCATGTATTGTTCGCCTCCGCTGCCATTTCTCCAAAAAAGCACCCAGGAAATCCCTGAATTTTCAAGATTTGGGTACAACACGTTATTAAACCAATTCTGGTCAGGATAAGATGATTCTGTAAACCAGTTTATGCCACCTGATTTATGTATCCCCGTTTCTGTAAGTGCATATAGTTTATATTTTTCGTTTGCAATATTTTTTATAATTCCCAAATCGTTTACAACAGAGTTACTGTATTCAACAGCATTTTGAAAGTCATAAATATCAATACCTAAAACATCTACAAAAGTATCCCCAGGGTAATAATCCAAATAATTATCGTTAGGATTTAATTTGTTTGGAGCATACACATATATTAAATTATGAACCTGATACTTGTCTCTTAGTGAATAGACCGTATTTCGCCATAATTGTATGTACTCTATTGAATTACAATTAGGATTACCCCACCAAAACCATCCGCCGTTCATTTCATGATAAGGTCTAAATATGATCGGAATTTCTCTTCCCTTATATTTTACGGATTTTAGAAAAGCGGCTACTTTGCTCAACCATGACTCATATTTTTCAACAAGTGCGCCTTCTCCTATAATTTCATTTACAGCTGGTGTTGTATCCCAAGAATTACTATTGGTTTTTGGATTATCGGCATGCCAACTTACCGTTATGATACCCCCTTTACTATATGCATCAACCATTAAGACTTTCATCGTATTAAAAGGGACACCATCAATATTATTGGCATTCCCTAATTCAACACCACTGATGTCAAATCCGTAAACGGCAGGAAAATCTTCTACCATATCATACACATCACTTTTAATGAGATTTGGAAAATCAGCATGTTTCCAGCCAATACCATAAGCTGTGGCATCTTGATGACCAACAGCAAATCCTTCTTTTGAAAGGTAAAATAATTTTTTATGTAGTGTTTTTACTCGCTTTGACGCTTTAGCATCAACCAATAGGGGCTTTTTATAAACCGTATTATAAAAAGGCTTACAGGAATTAAAAATAGTTATGAATCCCATAATTAAAATCGTTGCTAGTCTTTTTTGAAAATCACATATTTTACAACCCATACTTATTTAATAACCATTTTTTGATAATTTCATATTACATTAAATATAAAATATATAATTTTACCTCGACAATTTTATGAAAGTCAAAATTAGCAATTATATAGAGTCCATCTATGATATTATTTTATCAATATGATAAAATATAATTACAACTAAAATGAATATCTTAAATAAACTACACAGAGAAATAACACCCCTATCTCCAGAAGACAGTTTTTTAGTTTTCGACAGAGTTAAGGATGAGTTTGATTTTCCTATCCATTTCCATCCTGAATATGAATTGAATTTTATTAGCAATGGCAAAGGGGTTAATAGAGTTGTTGGCGATAGCATTGAGGAGATTGACAATATCGAACTTGTTTTAGTAGGCCCAAATCTCCATCATGGCTGGTTAACCCACAATTGCAAAAGCAAAGAAATTCGCGAAATCACTATTCAGTTTCATGATAACCTATTCAACAATGAGTTTTTATCAAGAAAGATAATGAAACCTATTAAAGATATGTTTGACAGATCTATACATGGTATTTTATTTTCTAAAAAAGTAAGCACTGATATGTTTGAACGTATTTCGCAAGTTTCTAAATTAGATAGCATGGACTACTTTTTGGAAATAATCTCCATTCTGCATGATCTAGCTAATTCTAGAAACCAAAGACTTCTTTCCAGCTATACTACAAATCGGGATAGTTTTGAAAACAGTGATAAAATTAAAAGGATCTACGAATACGTTCAGGAAAATTACGACAAAAAGATAACACTTGCCGAAGCTTCTGAACTTGTGAATATGAGTCAAGTATCTTTTAATAGATTTATGAAAAAAAGAACTGGTAAGACTTTTGTTGATTATGTTAACGATGTTAGAATTGGTTATGCTTCCATTAGATTAATCGAAAAAGATGTAAGCATATCTGAAATCGCATTTAACTGTGGTTTCAATAATATAGCCAATTTTAATAGAGTCTTTAAAAAATCTAAAAAATGCACACCAAGTCAATATAAAAATGACTTTTCCGGAATCAAAAGGATTCTATAATTTAATAACCTTGATAATACTTTTTTATCAAAATATCCCTTTTAAAACATTTAAAAGTTCACTCAAAGAAGAGTGTTCACTTCTACAAATAGCTCTTTATTAAATAAATAATTATAAGAAGCGCATTCATACCTGTCTTTGGCGAAAATATTTTATTGGTAATTGACAAAATAATATTAACGTTAGCTTAGCTTTTAAGCTAATTTTGAAATTAACAAAAAACTAAGTGACTAATTATATATATCGTAAAATAGTTAGTTATAAAATCAACAATTAACACCACTAAACTAAAAGACATGCGAAAAACATTTTTTAAAAATATGCATGGTGGCGTAAATCATTACTTGCCATTATTATTATTTTTTCTAGTTAGCCAAATTGCTTTAGCCCAAATTCAGGTTAAAGGCATTGTAAATGACTCAAAAGGCTTAGCACTCCCTGGAGTAACTATACTTGAAATGGGTACCAGTAACGGTACAACAACCGATTTTGACGGCAACTACACCATCACGGTCAAAAATAATTCTACGTTGGTTTTTAGCTATTTAGGATTTCAAACCCAACAAGTTTTGGTCAATGGCAAATCTAAAATCGATGTTACTTTAATAGAATCTATTGAAGATCTGGGAGAGGTGGTTGTAATTGGTTATGGAACCCAAAGAAGAAGCGATGTTAATAGTGCCATTTCATCTATTAAAGCGAAGGATATTGAAGATATTAAAGCGCCTTCTTTTGAACAAATGATGCAAGGTAAAGCCGCTGGTGTTGTTATAAGCAACAACTCTGGCCAACCAGGAAGTAATGTCTCTGTAAGGATTAGAGGGGTTTCTTCATTAACTGGCACAAATGAACCTTTATATGTAATTGATGGTGTTCCTATTTCTGGAGACGCTAGAAATTCATCTACTTCAGGAAGAAATGCTGAGGGTAATTCCAATTTTTCAAATGCCGGTAACATAACAATTAGTCCGTTATCTTCAATAAACCCTAACGACATAGAGTCTATCGATATACTAAAAGATGCATCGGCGACTGCCATATATGGATCTCGTGGCTCTAATGGTGTTATTATAGTTACCACTAAATCTGGTAAAAAAGGGGCCGGAAAATTTGCTTTTGATCATTCTACATCATTCAGTAGTATTCCAAAACAATTGAATGCTATGAATTTAAGAGAATATGCAGCGCATCAAAATGCTTTATCAAATGTTTATGACCCTTCTACGCTTCGTGTAGAGTTTGCCAATCCATCTGCTTTGGGCGAGGGTACAAACTGGCAAGATGAAATCTACAAAACAGGTATCATGACTACGACCCAATTGTCTTTTTCAGGCGGAAAGGAAGGCATTAACTATTATATATCTGGGGGTCAATTAAAACAAGATGGGATTGTTATTGAATCTGGCTTTAAAAGGTATAACATCAGAGCCAATGTTAATGCAGATATCAATAAATTTATAAAAGTGGGACTGAATGTTAGTGGTGCTCTTACTGATGAAAAATTAACCTTAAATGGTCAATTTAACGGTGTAGTTGCTACCTCATTATTAAGCACACCAGATGTACCTGTTAGAGATCTGTCTGGTGCTTTTGCTGGCCCTCCATCTGGTGGGAATACGTCTTTTGTTAACCCAGTGGCCGTATCATTATTAGGTTCAAACAACCTGGTTAGAAAAAACTATTCCGGTAATTTTTACACACAAATTAAGTTAATAGAGGGCTTAGATTACCGTTTCGAACTAGGAGGCTATTTAAGCAATAATTTAAGCAAAGAGTTCAATCCCATGTACGAGTTAGGTAATGCCGTAAAAAGTTTTGCCAACTTATATTACCGACCATCAGATTCCAACTCTTGGAATTTAAAAAACATGCTTACTTATAACAAGAGCATCGGTAAACATCGTTTTACTTTACTGGCAGTACAAGAATCAAATAGAAGCCACTGGGAAGGCTATTCTTTAACAGGTCATGGATACAAAGACAATAGTGACCAAGAACTTACTGGGTCTGATTTATCTAAAGCAGTGTTAGATGGCGTTTATCAAGGAACACAAACTTTATCGTCTTATTTAGGACGTGTTGTGTATGACTATGATAATAAATATGGGATTTCAGCAGCTATAAGAACGGATGGGTCTTCAAAATTTTTCGTTGGAAACAAATGGGGTGTGTTTAGATCATTTGGCGCTTCTTGGAAACTTTCGAACGAAAGCTTCATGAGTGACACTAAAAAATATATTGATAATATAAAATTCAGGTTTGGTTATGGTGAAACTGGAAATAATCAAATTGGGAACAATTTGTATGACTCCAATTTGCATTTGGTCAATAGCCCTATTGGAAATTCTTTTCTTCCATCAAATACGCCTAACAAAGATTTAAAGTGGGAAACACAAGTACAAACCAACCTAGGATTAGATTTCACTTTATTTGACTCTAGATTAACTGCAACTGTCGATTGGTATAGAAAAGTTTCTGAAGATTTCTTATATCAAGTACCATTACCACTTTTCCTTTCTGGAGGTGGTGATTATGAAGGTGGTATAAATCCACCATATTTTAACCTAGGAAGCATGCTTAATAAAGGTTTGGAATTTACAATCGGCTATAACACTAAATTTTCCGATAACTTTTCTTGGAACGCCAATCTCAACTTTTCTAAATATGAAAATACGGTTACCAATATGGCTGGTTTAAATATTGTAAAAACCCAAGGCACACTTGCATTTAATACCGTGTCGGTTTCAAGAACTCAAGAAGGTCTACCAATTGGATCCTATATTGGTTATGAAGCTTTAGGGATTTACAGAACAGATGACGATTTACTTACCTATGGTTTTACAGATGCTAATGACCAACGAGTTCCTTTAAAAGATGGAACAAATTCTTTGACGCCCAATTTCGCCAAAGGAGATATGATTTATAAAGATCAAAATAATGATGGTATTATTGACACCAAAGATTTAGTGAATATTGGAAATCCTAATCCAGACTTTACCTATGGGTTCACCAATAACTTTAAATATAAAAACTTAGAGTTATCTATTTTCTTCCAAGGTTCTTATGGCAACAAATTAATGAATTTAACCCGTTTATCTGGAACTTTAAATAGCTTTGTTGGCACAAATTATTTAGTAGAAGCTGCAGATTTTTATTCAGCCACAAATACAGATGCAAGCTTACCAAGACCTTCAGCTTACAACCATATTAATAATGCCGTATCAACGCGTCTTATTGAAGATGGCTCTTATTTAAGACTACAGAACATTACTTTAGGCTATACATTACCTACAGATGTATTATCGCAAATAAAACTATCTAAATTAAGGATATACGCTACAGCACAAAACCTATTCACAATAACCAATTATTCTGGTTATGATCCCGAAATTGGTTCTTATAACCAAGACGCTCTGATAACAGGTGTGGATAACGGCCGTTACCCTACGCCTAGATTAATCTCTATTGGTTGTAATATTGAATTCTAAAAAATTATTAAAATGAAAAATATAAAAGGATTAAAAATAAATTTGATTCTAATGTTAATTATAACGTTAGCAATCTCATCATCTTGTTCCGAAGACTTTATTGATGTTCCCGCAGAAGGAGCACCTACTATGGGTAATTATTATGATTCTGACGAGAAAGTTGACAACGCCACAAATGGTCTTTATGGTTTGGTTTGGTTTAATTTAAACTCATCCGCCTTTTATGGCATTACCGATGTTCTTTCTGGAAACATGTATGCTGGACCTTATAATGAATTTGGTAAATTCACCGATTTGAGTTTCACAAGCTCACAAACCTTTATTAAAGATGCTTGGAGATCTTGTTTTGGAGCCATCGCTAATTCTAACGCATACCTAAACAATTTGCCACAAAGTGTCGGGCCTAACGTCAGTGATGAAGCGCTGAATAATGCATTGGGTGAATGCCGTTTTATTAGAGCGTTCGCTTATTTTTTCTTGGTAAGAACTTATGGCAATGTACCAATCATTGAAAATAACGCAGAGTATTCTCAAAACTTTGTGATTCCAAGTAATCCCGTTGCAGACGTTTATAAATTTATTGAAAACGATTTGCTATTTGCCATCGAAAATTTAAGAACTAAAAACAGAGGGTCTAATTATGCCGATAATGCTCATGTCTCTAGCGGATCAGCAAAAGCCTATTTAGCAAAAGTTTATTTATACCAAAAAAGATATGCTGAAGCAAGAGCTTTAGCCGAAGAAGTTATAAACAGTGGTGAATTTAAATTATTGGGTGGTGAAACATTACCAAATATGTCTTTCGCCGATTTATTTTTGCAAAAAAATAACAATAATGAAGAATCTATTTTTGCATGGCAATGGACAGGCGCAGGAACTTATTTCGACGGAAGCTTTACAAACACATTATTTGCTCCTGAGAATAGATTGGTAGAAACTACCTATTCTGGACAAATAGCACCTTCCCAAGATTTAATCGAAAATGGTTTTGTCGCTGGAGACAGAAGAAGAAAAGAAACATTTATGCTACCAGGAGATTATTACCCTAACTTAAGTTATGCCGAAACACTAGAACTAAACGCTCCTATATTACTAGGTTACACTTTTGAAGAGGAATATGAAGCACAAAATTCTGGAGCAGGATTTAAAAAATATGTTATAGGTAAAGAGAATCTTCCTATAACTGGCAAATTCAACCCACAATTTAATGGGGAAAGTAGCATGAACACTTATATGATGCGTTATGCTGAGTTATTACTAATTCATGCCGAAGCCATATTAGGAGGACAATCGGGAACAACTTCAGACCCTGCTGCCCTTAAATCATTTAATGCTGTTCATAATAGAGCTGGATTGCCATCGGTTACCGAAATTTCTTTTGAAGATATTTTTAAAGAAAGACGTGCTGAATTAGCTGGTGAAGGCGATTATTATTTTGATTTAGGACGCCTCCCTTTTAGTCAAGCTAAAACTATCTTAGAAAGTCAGAATAGAGGCGATCAAGACACGGAAAACTACATCACTATTACTGGAACTAGCCTTTTACTACCTTATCCTGAAGAGGATTTGATTAAAAATCCAAAATTAACAGAAGTTGAACCTTACACTTTTAATTAACCATAAAAGCTAAAATTATGAAAAGATTAAAAACAAAATTATTAGTGGTTTTCCTTTTGGCAACCATTCCTATGGCACTATTTTATTCATGTGATTCAAATTCAGATGAAGACATGAATGACAATCCTCAAATAGCAGGCGTATACAAATATGCTTATGTGCGACCATCTGAAAACGCTCCTATTGATTATTCAGCGCCACTAGATTCTTTAACTACTATAGGGTATTCTGGAATAAGTTATTTAGTTAGAGGCACAGGGTTGTTAACTGCAAAAAAAATCACGGTTAATGGCATGGAAATAGATTTTAATCCAACCTTGGTTACCAATAATCAAATTTTTATAGTGCTTCCTGCTGGAGTACCATATTCTAATGACAGTACACCAAATGATTTACGCATTGAAACGGCGTTTGGTGAAATAGCGACGCCATTTATTATAGGACAGCCATATCCAACTATAAGCGCGCAACCATTGGCATTAATTGGTGGCGAAACGGTAACAATTAAAGGGTCGGATTTTAATAATTTAGAAGAAGTTAGATTTGGAACCATTATAAACGGTGTTGATAATACTGTCATGGGCGAAATCATTTCATTCGATGAAAAAAACATTACAGTAAAAGTTCCTGATGTGATTCCATCTACAGGCAATATTTTTGTAAAGACTCCTGGTGGTACGGCTGCCGCTCCTGTTGTCTATGGTGCTGATTACCCTCTTTTTGAAGAGTCTGAATTATTTAATGATTGGAGCTGGTGTCCCATACACGAACCATCAACCGAACAAGTTAGAGACGGTGTGTATTCAGAGAAATTAGTATTTAATGGTTGGGATGCTTTATATATGAATTTAAGCAACGATCCTTTCAATAATCCAATAGTATTATCAGATTACAAATATCTTAAAATCTCTTTCTATTCTGCAACAAATACCACTGTAAGGATATTTATGGATTGGGATGCTAACAGCAAAAAAGATATAAATATCGCAGAAGGAAAATGGACGGATTACTTGATACCTGTTTCAGAAATATCAAATAATCTAACTGGTGCTTCAGGCGATTTTGTTATTCAAGAATTTACAGGTAGTGCTGGTACTGTTTACGTTGATAGTGTTGGATTTATTAAATAAATTTAGTTTAGTTTATTGTTTAGTTTAAAAAGAAGAACCCTAAACAGTTATTTTAGGGTTCTTTTTATTTATTAAAATTATTATGAAAAAGACAACTATACTATTTTTGTTATTAGCAATGGCATTAAGTCATGCCCAAAAATTTGAAAACCTAGCACAAACCCCACCATTAGGCTGGAACAGCTGGAACACTTTTGGCACGGACATAAATGAAGAATTGGTAAAAGGCATTGCAGACAAATTTGTTGAATTAGGTCTCAAAGATGCCGGATATCAATATATTGTTTTAGATGATGGCTGGATGTCGAAAGAGCGTGATGCCAATGGTAATCTCGTTGCAGATCCAATAAAATTCCCAAACGGCATGAAAGCCTTAGCGGATTATATCCATTCCAAAGGTCTAAAATTCGGACTTTATAATTGCGCAGGGGCTACTACATGTGCCGGTTATCCCGGTAGTAGAGGGCATGAATATCAAGACGCACGTACGTATGCATCATGGGATGTCGATTATCTTAAATACGACTGGTGCAATACGGATAAAATAAATGCAGAAAGCGCATACACAACCATGAGAGATGCTTTGTATAAAGCAGGAAGACCTGTCGTTTTTAGTATTTGTGAATGGGGTGATAATGAGCCTTGGAAATGGGCGAAGGACATTGGACATCTATGGCGCGTTACTGGAGATATTATTAATTGTTGGGATTGCGAAGTTGGCCATGGCTCTTGGTCTTCATCAGGTATTTGGAAAATTATTAATATGAGAAAGGATATCCGTAAAGCTGCTGGTCCTGGCCATTGGAACGATTTTGATATGATGGAAGTTGGCAATGGCATGACGGGTGCCGAAGATAGAACTCATTTTGCCATGTGGAGTATGTTGGCGTCACCATTAATTATGGGTAATGATTTAAGAACTGCTTCTAAAGAAACCATAAAAACACTATCCAATAAAGAAGTAATTGCCGTAAATCAAGATAAATTAGGCATTCAAGGATTTCGTTTTACCAATGAAAACAATATGGAAATATGGTTAAAGCCACTTGACAATAATCAATGGGCCATGACTTTTATAAATATGAGTGATAATCCTGTAGATTTTGTTTTTGATTGGAAAAAACATAACATTGGTGATGATGTAAATGGTCGCTATGTAGACATGAAAAAAAACGTTTTTAAAATAAGAGATGTATTCAACCATAAAAATTTAGGGGACACCTCCACCAATTTAAAAGCAAAAATAGAACCTCATGATGTATTGATGGTGACTTTGAAAGAATAATAACTTATATAAACGTGAGTTTGATTCAAACACAAGGATAAATATTACTATTACTGCTAATTATCGCCTTTAGGACAGTCGAAAAGTTCTGAACATCGATAGTTTTTTAGGTTTCGACTACGCTTAACTTAATATTTAAATCCAGCTTCTATAAGCTGAACGTTAAAAAAAAAAAAAAGCTATAAAAAATAGTATGAAGAATATTTATCTCATTTTTTTGTTAATTTATGTGTCTTGCAATTCTAACAAAGAAGATTATAGAGCGCGTCTTGATCTTGAAGGCGCATGGCAATTTTCTCTAGACTCTTTAAATATTGGTATGGAACAGCAATGGTATAATAGCAACTTAAATGATGTTGTTAAATTACCTGGGACTACAGATACCAATCAAAAAGGCATTCACAATAAAGACACGACCACCATGCACCTTAATAGAGTGTATAAATATGAAGGAGTCGCATGGTATCGAAAAAAAGTGGCCGTCCCCAAGAATTTTAACAATAAACATATTCAACTTTTTTTAGAACGCACCAAAGCATCAAAAATATGGATAGACAGTAGTTTTGTTGGAGAATCCAAACTACTTCAATCTGCTCAAACTTTCAATGTTTCTAATTATCTATCGCCTGGTGAGCATTATATAACTATTCAAATAAATAATGATTTGAAACAAACGCCGTATGGCAATGTTCATATTTATTCAGATGACACACAAACCAACTGGAACGGTATCATTGGCGACATATACTTAGAAGCATCGCCTAAAACCTATATTTCAAACCTTCAAGTATATCCAAATGTAGATGAAGATAAATTTGATGTTGAATTGGAAATAGAAAATCCTTTAAACTATAGCACATTTAATATTGAACTTGTTGTTGAAAAGACATATAAAGGTAAAACCACAAAACTAAAGTCACACAAATCGACCATCGATTATAAACCGAAAACAAAGTTAGTTTATGTATTTGATGAAAAACCAGACTTATGGGATGAATACGAGCAACCACTATATCTCTTAAAAGCAATCATATCCAACGAAAAAACGAAAGATGCTAAAACGGTTGGTTTTGGCATGCGAAAATTTGAAACGAAGGGTACACAATTTGCGATAAATGGGCGCACAACCTTTTTAAGAGGGAAACATGAAGCAGCCGTTTTTCCGTTAACCGGATATACACCCATGAATGTTGATGATTGGCTACGCGTTTTTAAAATTGCAAAATCCTATGGAATAAACCATTATCGCTTTCACACGTATTGTCCGCCAGAAGCTGCTTTTACCGCTGCCGACCAAGAAGGCATCTATATTCAAGCCGAGTTGCCATTCTGGGGTGGTTTGGAATCCCATACCATTGCCCAGGAGTTAAAAAAAGAAGGACTTGCCATGTTAAAAGCCTATGCAAATCACCCCTCGTTCGTTATGTTTTCACCTGGTAACGAAATATGGGATGGACACGACAAGGTCGAAAAAATGATGCTTGCCTTTAAAAAGTTTGACTCTAGACCACTTTACACCATGGGTTCCAACAATAATATTGGTTATATGCCACCCACAGATTATGCCGATTTTTTTGTGGGCGCACGTATTCCTACAAACGGAAACACCATACAAGGACATACCCGATTAACCCATGCTTTTGCCGATGCCAATGACGGTGGCATATTGAATACTCTACAACCTTCAACCGAAATTAATTTCGACGATGCGGTTTCGCAATTAAGCATCCCAATTGTTGGCCATGAAATAGGGCAATATCAAATATATCCAAACTATAAAGAAATTCACAAATACACAGGTGTTTTACGAGCTTGGAATTTAGAAGTTTTTAAGAATCGTCTTAAAAAATCTGGAATGCAAGAAATGGATAGTCTGTTTCAAAAAGCATCTGGAGCATGGTCTGCACTTTGCTACAAAGCAGAAATAGAAGCTGCTTTACGAACAAAAGGATTGGCAGGATTTCAGCTATTGGATTTACAGGATTTCCCTGGACAAGGCACTGCTCTTGTTGGTATTTTAGATGCCTTTATGGATAGTAAAAATGTCGTTACCCCGAAAGATTGGAAACAATCATGTAACGAATTAGCCATACTACCAGAGTTCCCCAAATACTGTTATATTAATAAAGAAAACTTCCAAGCAAAAATTAAAGTAGCAAATTATTCCAACACAACCATTAGTAACCCACTGCATTGGGAACTAAGAAAACAAGATGGAACCATGATACAGCAAGGTCATTTTTTAAATTTAAAGATTATAAATGGACTAAATGATGTTGGAAGCATTAACATCCGTCTTTCGAGTATTTCTGAAGCTGAGAAATTAACCCTTCACACATATATAGTTAATACCAAATATTCCAATTCCCATCCTATTTGGGTGTATCCAGCGAAAACAACTATTCAAATCCCTAATGATATTTTAGTAACAGAGGATTTAAATAATAATATACGCACCAAATTAAATCATGGAGCTAAAGTATTGCTATTTCCTCAAACCGAAGATGTAAAATCAACCAGTTTGCCAGGACATTTTCCTCCCGAATTTTGGAACTATGGCATGTTTAAAACCATTAGTGAACATGTAAACAGGCCTGTATCCCCAGGGACTTTGGGACTCTTAATGAATCCTGACCATAAGCTATTTAATTCTTTTCCAACCGATTTCCATACCAATTGGCAATGGTTTTCCATAATTAAAGCAAGTAATTCGTTGATTCTGGATAGTACCGCTAATGATTATTACCCGATTGTACAGGTAATTGATAACCTTGAAAGAAATCACAAATTGGGTTTAATCTTTGAATTTAAAGTTGGTAAAGGAAAATTGATAATTTGTATGTCTCAGCTAAACAAAATGTTGGATAAACCAGAAGCGCTTCAATTGTATCAATCCATAATTAACTATATGAATTCTGAGGATTTTAAACCTAATTTTACACTGACTTCAAAAGAATTGGAAGAATTATTATAGTAAAATACGAACGCATCATATTATCTAAAAATAATTACAATTTTAGGCTCAAACAAATTCAAATACGCCCTCTTTTAGAATCAAATAAAATAATCCCCTAACAAAGTAAAACCTTAAAATATTATAATTTCCAAGGTTTTTGTAACCACTCGTTGAAAGTTAATTAAAGTGACCAGACTGGGCCTGAGATCTTATTTAAATACAACTTGTTTTTATTTTATTTAAACTGTTTTTTAATGCTTACTCTTAACGTTACTAACTGTAAGTTAGTGATAGCCCCCACTAAGGAACAACGGGAAGCCACAGACTTCGTCTAAAGCCTTATCAAACCCATACATAAATTTATTCAGCTGTCCATTGGAGATAAACATCGGCAACTCTCGAAAATCCAATTCCGAAATAGTTTTAAAATCAGTTGTAACGTTTAGACCCTTAAAAAGTCAGAACATTTACCCATTTCAAAAGAAACATTATTGCAATCGCAAGTCCTCCACTAATGAATAAGGCAGCCGTCCAATAAAAAGTTCTCGTTCCCCATTGTTTCCACATTTTTTTGCCATATTCTTTTTCAGCATAGCCACCAGTTAGCTTCCAATAAAGAAAAGTAACCACTAAAAAAATCAAGATTGCCATTCCTATAATCCAATTTTTTTCCATTTTTCAAATTTTTAATTTATCTGTTTTTAGTTGTTGTCAACGGTTACTATATAGCACTAAACTAAGCATTTTTTATATACAATGTTACCAGCCGCACTCACTTTTTTAGGATTTTTATTACGCAAATATATGCCGTTCCGAAATTCAGTGGCACGTTTTGGTTGCGCTTATTATGCCAGTCGGATTTATCTTTTGCGCACATAAAGCAGCCTTTATTCAGGACGTGGCACTTATTCCGTTGTATAGATTATCGCACTTTTGTTGCAAATCCAGTGGTACACTATGTCCGTTTTTGCACATGTAAGTACAGGACAGATATAATAGAAATTAAAAATATATTTGTTTACATACCAACTAATAAGTGCATTATTTAAATGCATAAAAACCAAGCTTCGGCTTAAAAAATAACCAATTAAACTAATTATGAAAACAAAACTTACCATTAAAAACACCCCGTTAGTTCATCAATTCACGGTTAAAAAACTATTTAAAAATAGGTTCCTTATGAGCCTGTCTTTAATTAGCATCATGGCTCTTTGGAGTTGCTCACTTTTCGGACAACGTTACATGGAAAACCTTGACAGAGGATTAATTGCCATGCGAACCAATACTAACTCCGTGCTAATAAGTTGGCGGATTCCCGGTGACGAATACACCCAGAATGCTACCTACAATCTATATCGTGGGTCAACACTAATCGCTTCCAATCTTAACGTTTCAAATTATGTTGATGCAATCAGTACCGATAATTCTTATAGTGTAGCTGCTGTTATTGGAGGAACAGAGCAAGCACTTTCTGGCGCTACAGGTGTTAGGGGAAGTGGGTATTTCACTATTCCCGTCAGATCGGTTAACGGTGGATACACTACCCATCATCTGAATGATGCCTCTGTTGGCGATCTGGATGGGGACGGGGAATACGAAATTGTTATAAAAAGACTCTCCAATGATGAATCCCCTACCTCACCCTATAATCACTATCTTGAAGCTTATGAACTTGACGGCACATTTATGTGGGCCATTGATTTGGGGCCCAATTTGTTACACGCGGTAGAGGTAAACTTTTTGGTATACGATTTTGATAATGATGGAAAGGCCGAAGTTGCTACCAGAACTTCAGATGGTATGATAGACGGCTTAGGAAATAATATTGGCGACAGAGATGGGGACGGACAAATCAGCTATCGTTCTACAGCGTCACAAAATGGTCCTTTTTGGTTTAGAACCGAAGGACCCGATTACATATCAATATTTGATGGCGAAACAGGAGCAGAAATTGCATGGGATTGGTACATCGGTCTGGAACCAATAGCACAATGGGGGCTACCGGGCCAAAACCTTTCTCAACTTGGTCACAGGGCTACCAAATGCATGTGGGCAGTTGCCTATCTCGATGGTGTAAATCCAAGCTTTGTAATCGGTAGAGGAATCTATAATCGAATAAAACTTGAAGCGTGGCATTTTAGAAATGGCTCTTTAACACAGGAGTGGGCTTGGGATAGCGATCCTAATGGTGTAGCCACTGCCTATACCGGACAAGGAAACCATAATCTTGCTGCCGGTGATGTTGATGGTGACGGGAGAGACGAGATAACTTATGGAGGCATGGCGGTTGATGAAAATGGCAATGGTCTTTACTCCACCAGTTTTGGTCATGGCGATGCTGCTCATTTAGCAGATATTAACCCTGATATTGCCGGTCTGGAATATTTTAGCTGTCAAGAGTATGCGAATGGCTCAACAATCCCGGGTATATCATTAAGAAATGCTGCTAATGGTACTATACAATGGGCAAATTGGTCCAGTGGTGATATTGGAAGATGTATGGCCGCAGATATAGATCCAAATTACAAAGGCATGGAAATATGGGGTTCTGATGGCTCTGGTCTTCGCAGCTGCACAGGTCAACTTATATCAACTGCAATACCAACTTCTACGGGTGGTGGTGCTTCTTATAATTTTGGTATTTGGTGGGATGGCGATGTTCAACGTGAAATACTCGACAAAACTGTAATTGGTAAATGGAATGGAACCGGGACCGGCAGAGTAGCCACATTATATAATATGGCGCCAATTTCTGATAATAATTCATCTAAATCCAATCCTAGCCTTATGGCCGATATTTTGGGTGACTGGCGGGAAGAAGTCATATACAGACGTACTGACAACACAGGTTTGATTGTTTTTGTTACTCCTTTCGTTACTAACCAAAGAATGTACACCTTAATGCATGACCCTAACTACAGGTCAGCTATTGCATGGCAGAACAATTCGTATAACCAGCCTCCAAATCTTGGGTTTTATTTTGGTGGCGGAATGGATACACCACCATCTCCTAATATTCAATTGGTAAATACTACCAGCGTTACCAACTATTATCAAATACAAAACCGAGGAACAGGTTTAGTAGTAGATGGATATGGTAAAACGGGTAATGGTGATGACTGCAATCAATATGCCAACTCCACGAACCACAATAATTCATATTGGGAAATGGTAGATGTTGGTAATGGTTATGTACAGTTTGTAAACCGTGGAACAGGGATGATTCTTGATGGTATGGGACGTACTGCTAATGGATCTAATTGCGGCCAGTGGGCCAATACAACTAGTAATAATTCACAATGGTCCGTGCAACAATATAACGGCGATTATTACAGAATTCAAAATCGTGCTACAGGGTTGTTTTTAGATGGCATGGGAAGGACTGCTAATGGGTCTGTTGTTGGGCAATATGCAAATACTACCCATGTAAATGCACAATGGCTTTTAGTGGGCGACCCAGCCAATGCCAGTAAAGCAGCTTCATCTAAAAATTCGCTTGGTTTAGTTGTTAATGATGTTAAGCCCGAAGTGAAGATTTATCCCGTGCCATTTAAAAATGAATTTTATATAGATTTAGCTAAGGCAGGGAAGGTCAAACAAATTGAGGTATTCAATATGCTTGGACAGCAAGTACGTTTAATAAAAGCAAATGACATTATAAATAAAATCACGAAAGTGAGTATTAATAGCGGTACAGGCATATTCGCAGTTCAGATAGTTACAGAAAATGGCACTATAAATAAGACCATCATCAAAGAATAGAACATAGTATCAATATTTATTATATTTCTAAACCTATCAGAAACCGTCGGTTTCTGATAGGTTTTTTTCTATGGTTTTTAAACGGCTTCCAATAAGAATGAAAGCTACAAAATATAATACCAAAATTCAGTAGACAAAAAAAACACGAATGTTGAATCTGTCAATGCCAAAATAAAAGCTTTTAAAATCCTGTTCAGAGGAGGAAAATCTAGCGCAGATGCCTCTGTAAAAAATCAATTAAAAAACCCGAAAAGCTGAGGGATACTTTTCGGGTTCATAACTAAGTAAGGCCAGTATGCTTTTAATCTACATTATCATGTAAAAATGAATTATTGCTTCTTATTTGGATATCATCATTATCATCAAACCCAACGCTAGATCTAGACAAATCTGTTTCAGAAGAATGTTTTGCTTCATCTAAATTAACGCCTTGACGCTTATAAGCTGGCACTCTTTCTATATCATCAATCTTGGCATTGTTGAATTTATAGTTAAAGTCTTTCATTTTACGTCTGCGTTCTTCAGCGCGCTCTTTAAGCATTTCTGAAATAGGACTATTCATTGGATCTAATTCATCATCAGTGCTTTCTTCTTGAACAGGTGATTTAACCACTTTCTTTTCGAATACGACCTCTTGGTCAAATTCTTCTATCATCTCTTTGGCTTTTGCTTGCTTTTTGTTCATTGAAGATTCTACTTCTATATAATCTTCCAAAGCATAACGCATATCACCTTTTTCGGTTGTTTCGTTAACTGGTATTAACTCCACATAATCATTCACCGAAATTTTCTTAACATCATCGTCTAACTGAAATGATGTTATTTGGTCTTCTTCTTTTTCAACTTTATCGTTGGAAGATAAAGGTAAATCAAACGTTAATGTGATTTGTTTCTCTTCTTCAATATAATCTGAAACCACTTCTATATCGGCAATATCTTTGTCTTTTTTAGACATTCTAGTAACTGGTTTAATAATGAAATCGTCATCCTCCTGAACGTTTGCTCTTACCTCTTCATAAACTACTTGAATGTTTTTTATAAGTTCTGAAGTTGGTATTAAATCTATATTGTTGTCAATCGAAGGATTGCTAACTTTTTCTTCGTTTACAATCGTTTTTTCAGATTTAACAGGCTCATCTTCTTCAATATCAAAATCCAAAGTGTGCTTTACAACTGTGGGCTCTTTCTTTTCTTTTAACTCAATAACGGGAGCGATAATGACAGGTTCTTTTTCTTTAGGGCTGAAATCTAAATCTTCACTAACCAATGAATGCACAACCTTTTTTGTTTCGGTATTGGAAATTTCGTCTTGTTGCTCTATATTAAAACCTGTCGCAATAATAGTTACAGCAATAGATTCTTCTAAACTTTCATCTTCCCCAACACCCATAATGATATTAGCACCATGACCCGCTTCATTTTGAATGTGGTCGTTTATTTCACCTATTTCATCAATGGTAATTTCGTGAGTTCCAGAAACTATTAGCAGCAATACATTTTTAGCTCCAGTAATTTTATTGTCATTTAACAATGGTGAATCCAAAGCTTTACGGATAGCATCTTGTGCACGGCTTTTCCCTGATGCCAATGCAGATCCCATAATAGCTGTTCCACTATTGCTTAATACGGTTTTAGCATCGCGTAAATCGATATTTTGTGTATAGTGGTGTGTAATAACTTCTGCTATACCACGAGCAGCTGTGGAAAGCACCTCATCGGCTTTAGAGAATCCTGCTTTAAAACCAAGATTGCCATATACTTCACGAAGCTTGTTGTTATTTATTACGATTAACGAATCCACCACATTTCTTAATTTCTCAATGCCAATTTGGGATTGCTCAATACGCATTTTGCCTTCAAACTGAAATGGCATGGTTACAATTCCTACGGTTAAGATATCTAAATCTTTAGCCATTTTAGCTATAATAGGTGCTGCACCGGTGCCCGTTCCACCTCCCATACCCGCTGTTATGAAAACCATTTTGGTATTGGTATCAAGCATATTTGAAATATCCTCGAAACTTTCAACCGCAGATTGTTCTCCAACTTGTGGGTTTGCTCCTGCTCCCAGCCCTTCAGTCAGGTTTACCCCTAATTGAATTTTGTTTGGTACACCGCTATTTTGAAGCGCTTGTGCATCTGTATTACAGATGTAAAAATCGACGCCTTTAATGCCTTGTTGGAACATGTGGTTAATGGCATTACTGCCGCCACCGCCAACACCAATAACCTTAATAACATTTGATTGATTTTTTGGTAAATCAAATGCAATACTTTCGAATTCTTTCTTGCTGCTCATAAATTCTGTTTTACTGGTATTATACTTTTACTTTTTGTTCTATGGATATTTTTCTATTACTCTGCGTTGTCTAAAAAATCTTTAACACGCTCGGTTAATTTGTCTAGAAAAGAACGGCGTTCTTTTACTGGTTTTTCTTTAATTTCTTCAATAGGCTTTTCATTTTCCGCCTCTTGCTTTTTCTCTTGCAGTTCAATCTTTTTTCGTTCGTTACGCTTTAAACCATCTAAAACCAAACCAACGGCAGTGGCGTATAACGGACTTGTAACATCATCATCACTATTACCCGCCAAATGTTCGTTAGGGTAACCTATTCTGGTGTCCATTCCTGTTATGTACTCCACTAACTGCTTTAAATGTTTTAATTGACTACCACCACCTGTTAAAACGATACCGGCAATCAATTTTTTCTTTTGTTCTTCGTGTCCGTAGTTTTTAATTTCTACATATACTTGCTCAATGATTTCAACAATACGCGCATGAATTATTTTAGAGAGATTTTTAAGGGTTATCTCTTTTGGTTCCCTGCCACGTAAACCTGGAATGGATACTATTTCATTATCCTTATTTTCTCCTGGCCATGCAGAACCAAATTTTATCTTTAATAATTCGGCTTGTTTTTCTATAATGGAACACCCTTCCTTGATGTCTTCCGTAATAACGTTTCCGCCGAAAGGAATGACCGCTGTATGACGGATGATACCATCTCTAAAAATGGCTAAATCGGTTGTACCGCCTCCTATATCAATAAGTGCAACACCTGCTTCTTTTTCTTCCTGACTTAATACGGCATTTGCCGATGCTAAAGGCTCTAACGTAATGCCTTCTAAATTTAAACCGGAGCTTTGCACACAACGACCTACGTTCCTTATAGACGATACTTGACCGACTACCACATGGAAATTGGCTTCTAAACGGCCGCCATACATCCCGATAGGTTCTTTAATTTCACCTTGCCCATCTACTTTATATTCTTGTGGCAATACGTGAATAATTTCTTCACCCGGAAGCATTACTAGTTTATGCACTTGGTTTATTAACTTGTCAATATCTTCTTCATCAATAACCGTTTCAGAATTTGCTCTGGTTATATAATCGCTGTGCTGCAGACTACGTATATGCTGACCTGCAATACCTACTGTTACACCTTCAATTTTAATATCGGAAGCCACTTCTGCCTCTTGAACCGCTTGCTGTATAGATTGAATGGTTTGTGTAATATTATTTACCACACCACGATGCACGCCCAAGCTTTTAGACCTACCAATGCCTAAAATTTCAACTTTTCCGTACTCGTTTTTACGACCAATCATAGCCACAATTTTTGTGGTTCCTATGTCTAATCCTACTGCTAAATTATGCTCCATGGCTTATATTTTGGTACATACTACTTGGTTATCAAACTGCAAATTGACTTTACTATAACTATCGAGTGCTTTATCTTTTAGGTTTTTTTGATAAAACGCTTTTAGGTTATTAACTTTTTTATCTAAAAATGTCACATCTCCCAGTTGCACTAAAAATTGGCATTGTCTCAGTTTTAAATACACAACCTTGTCTATGCCTTGATGAATTTCTATTACATGCTTTTTTAAAAACTCATCTTTGTTAATTTTACTTGCAACGATATAAATGTTTTTTAAATTATTTTTTTCAACATAACCAGTAACTAGTGGCACTCTAGCAGAATAATTATCAGATAATGGCATATAAAAACCGTCATCATCTATATAATAAGACGCACTTGTACTTACTCTTGCAATAGGCGTTTTTTGTTCAACTTCAGCATTAAGTGTACCATTTACAGTAACATACACTTCTGCCGTTTTTATCATTGGATTAGATTTTAGGGCAATTTCTAACTCATTCAAATCTAAAGTTTCTTTAGGTATATTTTTAGCTCCTTTAAAACTTTGTATTAACAATTTACTAACATTCTCGTTTGTTATAAACAGATTGTTTTCTCCAATAAACACCACATTAGGTTTAGATATTTTTCTAACAGAATTTCTTGCTGATGCAAAAGCAAACAAAAAGGTTACTAAACCTAGTAAAGCAAACATCTTTATGTAATTCCAGTTAATTTTCAAGGCTAAATTCTTTTTTTATGTGTTTTACTTCTTCCCCAATATCTCCTGCACCAATAGTTAGTACAATCTGCGCATTACTTTCATGTATTTTTTGCAATAAATCTGCTTTGCTAACTAGTTGTTTGTTTTCATTAGTCATTTTGCTTAATAGCCACGCCGAAGTGACCCCTTCCATTGGCAATTCCCTAGCTGGATAAATATCCAATAATAAGACCTCATCAAACTGCGATAAACTTTTTGCGAAACCATCAATAAAATCGCGGGTTCGACTGAATAAATGTGGTTGAAAAATGGCCAACACTTTTTTGTTAGGATACATTTCCCGCACCGCTTGGTGCACAGCATTAATCTCTTCCGGATGATGCGCATAATCATCAATATAAACGAAATTATCCGTTTTAATTTGATAGGTGAATCGTCGCTTTACGCCTTTAAAAGACGCTAATGCTTTGGCGAGCTGCCGGTGAGGGCAACCATATTCTACAGCCATCGCCAAGGCTATTAGTGCATTAGACAGATTATGTCTACCAGGTAGGTTAAATTGTATATTTTCAAGCACTGTTTTTGGTGTTTTCACATCAAAAACATAACTACCGTTCTTTATTTTTATGTTTTGAACCGAATAATCGGAGTCGTCTTCAATACCGTAAGTAATGCCATGGATAGGTAAACCGTTCCTAACAAATAATTTCCCGTTAGGCTTGATTTTTTTTGAAAAATCCTCGAATGACTTTATTAATTCTGAAGCATCTCCATAAATATCCAAATGGTCTGCATCCATAGAGGTAATGCAGGCTAAATTTGGCGATAAGGTTAAAAATGAGCGATCGAATTCGTCTGCTTCAACCACCGAAACTTCGGTACCATTAATAATTAAATTGGAGTTATAATTTTCGCAAATGCCTCCTAAAAAAGCAGTCAACGGCACATCGCATTCATTCAACAAATGCCCCAAAATACTGGAGGTTGTTGTTTTTCCATGCGTTCCTGCAACCGCTAAACAAAAGGTGTTTTCAGTTATTAAGCCTAAAACTTGGGAACGTTTTAATATTTGAAAATTATTGGTTTTAAAATATTCCAATTCAAAATGACCTTGTGGAATTGCTGGTGTATAAACAACCAACGTGTTTTCCTTATTTAAACAAGCTTGAGGAATATTTTTAACCGCATCTTCAAAATGAACTTCAATACCTAAAGCTCTTAAACTATCGGTAATATCAGAAGGTGTTTTATCATAACCAGCAACCACCTTCCCATTGGCAACAAAATAGCGTGCCAAAGCACTCATGCCAATACCGCCAATGCCAATAAAATAAACGTTATGTTTGGTTTTTAAATTCATTTACTCTTTAAAAGCTTTTCAACCTCATCGGCTATTTGTTTTGTTGCATTTACTAATGCTAACTTTTTTATGTTACTTCCTAATTTCTTTTGTTTTTCTGGCGAAGCAATAAGCTGCGAAAATTTATTTTCAAAATCGGCTTCTAAATCCTCTTCTTTAATGATCATAGCAGCATCTTTATCTACAATCGCCATAGCATTTTTTGTCTGATGATCTTCTGCAACATTTGGCGATGGCACAAAAATGACTGGCTTACCAACAATACAAAGCTCTGAAACAGAACTCGCGCCTGCTCTTGAAATCACAATATCGGCAGCAGCATAAGCAAAATCCATATTATTTAAAAATTCGTAAACCTGCACGTTATTCGTGTTGTTATAAATTTTATACTGACTATAATACAGCCTACCGCATTGCCATATAACTTGAACGTTTTGTGTATCCAAAAAATCCAGTTTTTTTTCAATTAACTGATTTATACGTCTAGAACCTAAACTACCACCCAAAACCAAGAGCGTATATTTTCCGTGTTTTAAATCGAAAAAGTTCTTGGCTTCAACAGTTTTTGTTTCAACATCCAATAAGCCTTTACGAACCGGATTTCCCGTTTTTATGATTTTATCTTTTGGAAAGAAACGCTCCAACCCATCATAAGCCACACAAATTTTTTGAGCTTTTTTAGCAAGCATTTTATTGGTAATTCCGGGGTAAGAATTTTGCTCTTGTATTAAGTACGGAATTTTATTGGCAGCAGCTATCTGTAACAAGGGTCCGCTTGCAAAACCACCTGTACCTATCGCCACATCTGGTTTGAACGCCTTAACTATTTTTCTAGCATTCCAAAGACTACTGATCAACTTAAAAGGAAACTTTAAGTTCTTCCATGTTAACTGCCGCTGAATTCCAGAAATCCAAAGCCCTTTGATTTCGTATCCCGCTTGTGGCACTTTTTCCATTTCCATTCTATCTTTGGCTCCAACAAACAAAAATTCTGCATCTGGAAAACGCAACTTCAACTCGTTTGCAATAGCAATAGCAGGATAGATATGACCACCTGTGCCCCCACCCGATAATATGATTTTATATGTTTTAGATTTTTCCACTAATGCACAAATGTTTGTTTTATAACTTCAGAAAAATAAATTCAAAATTCCAGTTTACACTTCAACATGCTACCAATGACGCTTTTAAATTAGGACTTCGACAAGCTCAGTCTGACAAACTAAACGTCATTTTACATTGCTCTTTTTTAGAATAAAAAACACCTTAATATAACATGTTTGTATTATTTCTCTTTATTCTTTTCTCTATTTTCTATTTTCTTTCATCTTCACAAATCGTAAATCTTCATTCCTCATATCGTTTCCGAAAGAATTTCCAAAGGGTTATCTTCCATAGTTTCTTGCTCCTTTATTTCTTCCCTCTTAGAACTAACACTTAATATAATTCCTATTGCTAAACAGGTCATCCAAATAGATGTTCCTCCACTACTTATTAAAGGTAATGTTTGCCCTGTTACTGGAAATAGCTCCACTGCTACCGCCATATTGATTAATGCCTGAAATACAATGGGCAGCCCTACACCCAACACCAATAATTTCCCAAAAATGGTATCGGCTTTTTGCGCTACTATAACAACCCTAAACAACAACCACATGTAAAGTATCATTATAAAAAAACCGCCTACAATACCATATTCTTCTATAATAATGGCGAAAATAAAATCGGAGGATGATTGTGGTAAAAAGTTTTTTTGAATACTTTTACCCGGACCCACACCAAAAACATCGCCCGAGGCTATCGCTATTTTAGCTTTTTCTATTTGATAATCAGCTTCGGTATCTTCATTGTTTGAATAGTTCTTAATTCTGTTTTCCCAAGTTTCAACTTTAACACTTAATGGCCCCGTCGTTAATTTGGCAACCATTACAAAAAGCACTAAGGCTATTAAACCCAACCCCAGTATAATTCCTATATAACGCATGGGGTAGCCTCCTAAAAAAACCAAGATCAACACCATTAAAAATATAATGGCAGTGGTTGAAAAATTTGAAGGCAGTATTAATGCCAAAATCATAAACACAGGCACCCAAAGCGGTAAAATTGAGCTCTTAAAAGTGATGTCTTTATCTTTTATTTTGGACATATACCTCGCCACATAAATCATGAGCACCACCGATGCCAAAGTAGATGTTTGAAAAGACACGCCTACTATGGGTATTTGAATCCATCTACTAGCACTTGCGCCCTCAATGGTGGTTCCTTGCAACATAGTAATTCCCAATAAAACCAATACAATAGGAATCATGATCAACGACAAGCCTTTAAAATATCTGTACGGTATTTTATGAACACCATACATAATCCCAAACCCTAATCCTAAATGCACTAAATGCTTAACAAAAAAGGTAAACGTATTTCCGCCAACGCTTTTATATGCCAAATTACTAGCAGCACTATAAACTGGCAAGAACGACACAATTGCTAACAACGCAACTATTGCCCAAATTAACCTATCGCCTTTTATGTTATTAAACAGTGTTTGCACTTTTTATATTTCTAATTTCTATTATAATGAGATGCATCGACAAGCTCAGCATGACAAAAACATAATTTATTATAAGTTTCTTACAGCCTCTTTAAATTGGCGCCCTCTATCTTCATAATTTTCAAATAAATCGAAACTGGCACATGCTGGAGACAATAACACATTATCACCTGCCTCGGTTAGCTTATAAGCTATTTTAACAGCTTCATTCATTGACTGGGTTTCTATAATAACATCAACCATCCCTCCAAAAGCATTCATAAGTTTTTCATTATCAACACCTAAACAAATAATAGCTTTCACTTTTTCGTTAATAAAGGGAAATAACTCTTCATAGTTATTGCCTTTATCTACTCCTCCAACGATCCAAACCGTTGGTGCATCCATACTTTCTAAGGCGTAATAGGTCGCATTTACGTTGGTTGCTTTAGAATCGTTTATGTATTGCACTTTATTAATTTTAAGCACATGCTCCAAACGATGTTCTACTCCTTGGAAATTTTCAAGGCTTTCGCGTATGGTTTGCTTTCTAATTTTTAATAAGTGAGCCACAGTAGAAGCAGCCATCGCATTTTTAACGTTATGATTTCCTTCTAAAGTAAGACTTGATGTTGGCATAATTATTTGTGTGTTATTTATTGTTATTATTATATTTTTATCTTTTAAATAGGCGCCATTTTCAATAGTTTTTGTTAATGAAAAGGGCAATAATGTGGATTGAACTGGGTGGTTTTTTAACCAATTTGTTAGCACTTCATCATCGGCATCGTAAATCAAATAATCATCTTTCGTTTGATTTTCAGTAATCCTAAACTTTGAAGCGATATAATTTTCAAATTTGTAATCATATCTATCTAAATGGTCGGGCGTAATGTTTGTGATTACAGCTATTTTCGGTTTAAAATCAACAATATCATCTAACTGAAAACTACTGATCTCTAACACATAGTTTGGATAATCTTTTTCCAGAATTTGTTTTGCAAAGCTATCCCCTATGTTACCTGCCAGCCCCACTTGCAGCTCTTCTTTTAAAAGATGATGCGTTAAAGTTGCCGTGGTTGTTTTACCATTACTTCCTGTAATACCCACGATGGTTGCGTTTGTAAATTTGGCAGCAAACTCTATTTCAGAAACCACTAAAATTCCTTGTTTGCGAATTTGTTTTAACAAAGGTGCTTTATCTGGGATTCCTGGACTTTTCATTACGATGTCGGCATTCAGTATTTTCTCTTCTGAATGCTTTTCATCTTCCCATTCAATCTCATTATGTATAAGAACTTCTTTGTACTTATCTTTAATTTTTCCTTTATCGGAAACAAAAACGTGGTAGCCTTTTGCTTTTCCTAAAAGTGCTGTTCCTACACCACTTTCTCCGCCTCCTAATACAACTAAACGCCCCATCCTAAATCCTTCCCCAAAGGGTAAGGACTTACCACTCTGCTTTTGTTAATTTCTTTTATGTGAACTTCTTTTATCACTTTTTTTAATTCTATTTTTTTCTGTAATTGTGAAATCTATTCTTTAAAGCTTCTTTCATTAACAATTCGTAATTCTAAAATCGTAATTCGTAAATTCATTTATCTTATTTTCAATGTCACTATAGATAGGATGGCTAGCAAAATGCCTACAATCCAAAAACGAGTAGCTATTTTACTTTCATGGTATCCAATTTTTTGATAGTGATGATGTAATGGTGCCATTTTAAAAATGCGTCGTCCTTCACCACATTTTTTCTTGGTATATTTAAACCAACTCACCTGCATAACCACCGATAAATTTTCTGCTAAAAAGATACCGCACAGTACCGGAATCAGCCATTCTTTTCTCACCGCAATAGCAATAACCGCTATTATACCTCCAATAGTTAAACTACCCGTATCTCCCATAAATACTTGTGCCGGATAGGTATTGTACCATAAAAACCCAATAAGCGCACCCACAAAAGCAGCGATGTAAATGGTGATTTCCTCGACCCTTGGGATGTACATAATATTGAGATAATCTGAAAAAATAATATTACCCGACACCCAGGCAAAAATGCCTAAGGTAAGTACGATGATAGCGGAAGTTCCTGCCGCTAACCCATCGATACCATCGGTTAGATTTGCTCCATTTGAAACCGCTGTAATGATGAAAATCGAAATTATTATGAATATAACCCAGCCATAATCTTCCAACTTAGGACTTATCCAAGTGATTATATTCTTATAATCAAACTCATTTCCTTTTACAAAAGGAATGGTTGTTTTGGTTGATTTTGTTTCTGCTTTAAAAAATTGAGTTGGAGACACATTAGGGTCCTCTATTAACATTTGCTGACGTACTTCAACGGGTAGCTTCTCCTTAATCGTGACGTTTGGATTAAAATACAGGGTAGCGCCCACAATAATCCCTAAACCTACTTGACCAAGTACTTTAAAACGTCCTTTTAATCCTTCTTTATCTTTTTTGAATTTCTTGATATAATCATCTATAAACCCAATAACCCCCATCCAAATCGTGGTGACGATCAATAAAATAATATAAACATTACCTAATTTTGCTAATAATAATACCGGAATGAGCGTTGCAAGAATAATGATAATTCCGCCCATTGTTGGGGTACCTGCTTTTTCGTTCTGTCCTACCAAACCTAAGTCCCTAATGGTTTCACCTACCTGTTGTTTTTGTAAAAAACGAATGATTCGCTTTCCGTAAATAGTAGAAATTAACAACGACAAAATCATGGCTGTGGCAGCCCTAAAGGTTATAAACCCAAAAAGAGATGCTCCTGGTAATTGAAATTGTTTTTCTAAATAATCAAACAGGTAATACAGCATTTGGTTATTGGTTATTTATTATTATGAAACCTCTCGACTGTGCTCGAGGTGTAACAATTATGTTATTTACTTAACTGGTTTAAAAACTCTTGTACTATTTTAAAATCATCAAAATCGAAACGTTCGCCTTTTATTTCTTGATAGGTTTCATGCCCTTTGCCTGCTATAAGAATAATATCATTTGGCTGTGCCATTTGGCAGGCTGTTTTTATAGCCTGAAGCCTATCGGTAATGGTTAATGTTTTTTTATAATTTTGAGGTTCTACTCCTTTTTCAATGTCTTTTAGAATGGCTTCTGGCTCTTCACTTCGTGGATTATCACTAGTAAAAATAACCTTGGTGCTTAAAGCCGTAGCAATATGCCCCATTTTAGGACGCTTGGTTTTATCTCTATCACCACCACAACCTACAACAGTTATTAACTCTTCGTTTTTTGTACGGATGCTATTAATGGTTTCCAATACGTTTTTAAGTGCGTCGGGTGTATGTGCATAATCAACAATCGCTGTGATTTTTTCGTTTGAAATGACATACTGAAAACGGCCACTTACACTTTCCAATTCGCTTATAAAACGCAGAATCTCCACTTTTTCAAGACCTAACAATTCTGCTGTTGCGTAAATTGCCAAGATATTATAAGCATTAAAATTCCCTATAAGTCGTGTCCAAACTTCAGCATCATTTATCTTTAACAATAAGCCTCCAAATTGATTTTCCAAAATTTGGGATTTATAATCGGCATACCCTTTTAAAGCATAAGTGTATTTTCGTGCTTTGGTATTTTGCAGCATCACCAATCCGTTCTTATCATCCGTGTTCACAAGAGCGAATGCTTTTTCCGGAAGCGCATCAAAAAAGGATTTTTTCACATCGCGGTATTCGGAAAATGTATTGTGATAGTCTAAATGATCGTGCGTTAGATTGGTAAAAATACCACCTTCAAACCGCAAGCCTTCTGTTCTATGTTGATGAATGCCATGAGAGCTTACTTCCATAAAGCAAAACTCAACACCTTCAGTATTCATCGCTTGTAAATACTTATTGATAGTTAAAGAATCGGGAGTCGTATGGGTGGCTTTATACTCGATAGTATCAACCATAATTTTTACGGTAGACAACAATCCCACTTTATAACCTGCTTTTTTGAATAACTGATACAACAAACTTGCGACTGTCGTTTTTCCGTTAGTACCCGTAACACCAACCAACTTTAAATTCCCTGAAGGGTTTTCATAATAATTTGAAGCCATTATCGCTAAGGCTTTACTGCTATTGTCTACCTCAACATACGTAACTCCATCACTTAGTTTTTCGGGCAAAACTTCACAAATCACGGCAACCGCGCCTTGTTTTATGGCAACATCAATAAACTTATGACCATCTGAAACACTTCCTTTAATAGCAACAAACACATAGCCGCCCTTAATATTCCTAGAGTCGAAATCAATAGCAGTCACTCCAACACCCGTAGAACCTACCACAGCGTTAATAGTTACTTTATATAATATGTCTTTTAATATGGTCATGAAGCTTTTAAAACGACTACTTGGTTATTCTTTAACTTTATATTTTGTTCTACGGACTGCTTTTTAACAATACCATTTCCTTCTAATTTCACTTTTACCTTAACCTGCATATTTTCCAGCAATGCCAAAGCATCCATAGCGGGTAAACCAACCACATTTGGCATAATGGTTTTGTACGTTTGGGCTGTTTTATAGAAACTTTCATATTCGGTTTCTACCGAAGCTACTCTAACATCCAAAGACTTCACCTCGTCTATAATGGGCGTATCAGTAAATATTTTCTGGGCTATTCTTTTGAATACTGGACCAGATACATCGGCACCATAATACCCCACACTTTTATCGGGCTCGTGAATAACCACAATACATGAATATTTTGGGTTCTCAGCAGGAAAATAACCTGCAAATGATGAGATATAACTTAACTTATCTTTATTAGCATAATCTTTTTGACTGGTTCCTGTTTTCCCTGCCATCGAGAAGTTTTCAGAATACAACCTGTGTCCAGTACCATGTTTTTTCTCCACGACATTTTTAAGTAATTGCTTTACTTTTAAAATGGTTTCTTTTGAACAAATTTGCTCGTTTAACACTTCCTTTTTAAAAGGCACCACCACATCGTCAAACTCTTTTACCTCCCTTAAAAATTGAGGCTTAACCATTTCTCCATCATTAGCAATGGCGTTATAAAAGGTTAAAGTTTGTAGAGGTGTGAGAGACACGCCATAACCATAAGCCATCCACTGCAAAGCAATACCACTCCAACGCCCGTTTTTAACTCGTGGGTCTGGAATAACAGGCTTAGGCTCTCCAATAATAGGTAGGTCTAAATCATTATTAAGATTCATGGCGTATAACCTATCAACAAATTTGCTCGGTGATTTACCATAAGCTTTATCAATAGCCTTTACAATTCCTGTGTTCGAAGACACCTCAAACGCTTTAGATACCGTAATTTTACCATAACCACCACGATGCGAATCTTCAACCGATTCACCGTAGAATTTTATAATCCCCTTCTCGGTATCTACGACATCGCTGGTATCAATAACTTTATCCTCAATGCCAGCAGTTAAGGCCATTAATTTAAAAGTAGAACCTGGCTCATGGGATTCACCAACCGCATAATTTAAACGTTCGTAATAATAGCCATCGCTGTTTCTTCCTAAATTTGAAATAGCACGAACTTCGCCAGTTTTTGTTTCCATCACCACTACACAACCATGATCTGCTTTGTATTTTTCCAATTGCTCCAAAAGTGCATGGTGCGCAATATCCTGAATATTGACATCGATGGTTGTATAAACATCATAGCCGTTTTTAGGATCAATTTCATTGGCATCATTCAAAGGCTTCCACTGCCCTTTTCCTATTTGCTGTTTTTTTCGTTGCCCATCGGTTCCACGTAAATACTTCACTCCAAAAGCACCATCAATACCCGCTCTAGTCACATTTCCCTTTTCATCAAAACGCTCATAACCAATAGAACGCTGTGCAATACCACCCATAGGATGTTCACGCTTGGTCGTTTGCTCTACAATCAACCCGCCTTTGTATGCCCCCAACTCCAACAATGGGAAATTGCGTAAACGGATATAATCAAAGTACCCAACATTTCTAGCGATTAAGTGGTACCTATTTTTATTCACACGTGCTTTTCTAAGTTCGTTTTGATAATAACCAGAAGGTTTTCCATAATATTTTGAAAGCGAATCACTTAAAGGCTTTACGTATTTTTCGAAGGTTTTCGCTGTTGGCGTTAACGCATCAAACCTAATATCGTATTTAGGAATGGAAGTTGCCAGCAAATTTCCTTTAAGAGAATACACATTACCTCTATTTGCAGGAATCACCACATTTTTAATGACACGCTCGCCAGCTAAAGCTCTATACTTATCGCCTTGGAAAAACTGAAGACTAACCAATTTGAACAGCACAGCAAGTCCGAAGATGAACATACACCCTGCCACAAAATACAATCGGTTTAATATGCTTTTCTCGTTTATCACTAAGCCCTATGTTATTTTTGAGATTTTACTTTTATTTTTTTTGGTGGAATTACCGATGGTTCTATGCCTTTTTGCAACATAACTTCCATAACATGCGATTCCATTTTTAATTTCATAAGCCTTGAGCGACCATCAATAAAGGCCGACCGCATTTCGCTTACTTCATTTTTTAATCGCGCTATTTCATACACCTTTTTATCAGCACTGTGTGAACTCGCAATCATCACTATAGCCAAAGCCGAAATAAATATGATAAACCTCCAATTCTTAAAAGAGTCATCACTTACCAAAAAAGTGCCTTTTAATATTTTATAGATGTTTGTTTTCATCCTCCCTGCCTCTCCTAGACATCTCTCCAAAGGAGAGAATTAGTTATTTAATTATCACTAAAATCCTCACTGCTTTTAGCAGAACTCCTTCCTTTTGGAAAGAGTTAGGATGCATTATATTTTTTCCGCAATTCGAAGTTTTGCACTTCTTGCTCTACTATTATTTTTTATTTCTTCTTTTGAAGGCACTATTAAACCATTTACTTTTTTAAGTGGTACTTCAAAATTTCCATACATATCGCGCTCAGGCTCCCCTTCAAACAAGCCATTTCTTATAAAACGCTTTACCAATCTATCTTCCAACGAGTGATAAGAAATCAAACTTAATCGGCCGCCTTCATTTAAAAGCTCTGGCGTTTGCTCCAAAAACTCTTTTAAAGCCTCAATTTCTTGGTTCACTTCAATTCTTATCGCTTGATATATTTGGGCCAACACTTTATTTTCATGTCGTGGTGGCAAAAACTTTTTCAATACTGCTTTCAACTCTTCACTAGTAACAATAGGTTGCGATTCCCGGTGTTCAACAATTAATTTTGCCATCGCTGGTGCCGCCCTCAATTCGCCATACTGCAAAAACACCTGTTTCAATTGCTCTTCCTCGTATTTATTTACAACCTGAAAAGCTGACAACATATTTTGCTGATCCATTCGCATGTCCAAATCCGCCTCAAAACGCGTTGAAAAACCACGTTCCGCAACATCAAATTGATGTGACGACACACCAAAATCCGCCAAAACCCCATCCACTTTCTTTACACCATAAAATCTTAAAAAGCGTTTTATGTAACGAAAGTTTTCATTTATCAAGGTGAATCTTGAATCGTCAATCGTATTTTTAAGAGCGTCTTGATCTTGATCGAAAGCAAATAATTTTCCTTTATCACCAAGTCGTTTTAATATTTCTTTACTGTGCCCACCACCACCAAAAGTGACATCTACATAAATACCATCTGGATTAATATTCAACCCGTCAACAGCTTCTTTCAATAATACTGGGTTATGATATTCCATGGTCGTCATCATCTTGTCCCATAACTTCTTCTGCCAAATCTGCAAAATCTACAGCAGCATCATCTATGGCTTGTTCATATAAATCCTTATCCCAAATCTCAATAATATTAATGGCAGAGGTTACCACGATGTCTTTTGAAATATTTGCAAATACCGTTAAATCTTTAGGAATCAATAAGCGTCCGTTCACATCTACCTCAACCATTTTAACACCTGCTGTAAAACGACGGATAAAATCGTTGTTCTTTTTATTGAACCGATTAAGCTTATTCATTTTCTGCATAAGCACCTGCCATTCGCTCATGGGGTACAATTCCAAACACTTTTGAAACACAGAACGTCGCAACACAAATCCATCTGGCAAAACCGAAGACAGTTGCTTTTTAAGCGGAGAAGGCATCATTAGCCTGCCTTTTGCATCCACTTTACAATCGTATGTTCCTGTTAATAAGTCCAATGTGATTTGTGAGCTTTTTTGTGTTTATGTTTCAAATATATTGAAAATTTTACCACTTTTTACCACTTTATACCACTTTGTTAATAATTTTTCGACTAAACGCAACTTATGAGGGTTTTTAAATCACAACAACACCCACTACCACTTAGTATCAATAGGTTAAACATAACTTTTCAACAATGCCACGATTGTTAACATCTCAGTTTCGAAATATTATTTTTGAAAATCAATAAAATGATTGAAATATGAATGAAATAACTATATTTGTTTTTAAAGCAATGACATCCGATTAATGACCCATAGTTTAAAAAAAGAGAAGAATTACAGCTATATTGAAGCTGGTGAAGGCACACCAATTATAGTATTACACGGATTAATGGGCGGCTTAAGTAATTTTGATTCGGTAATTAAATATTTTAGCCAAAGAGGATATAATGTTGTTATTCCTGAACTTCCTATTTACTCCATGTCTTTACTTAAAACCAATGTAAAAAGTTTTGCTAGATACCTACACGACTTTATAGAATTCAAAGGCTATGAAGAAGTTATTTTACTAGGTAATTCGTTGGGCGGACACATTGGTTTATATCACACAAAACAATACCCCGATAAAGTAAAAGCATTGGTCATAACAGGAAGTTCTGGCCTATACGAGAGCGCTATGGGTGGTGGTTACACCAAACGCAGCGATTATGAAGTTATTAAAAAGAAAGCACAGGATGTTTTTTACGATCCTTCTATTGCAACCAAGGCCATTGTAGATGAAGTTTACGAAACCGTAAACGACCGTAACAAGCTTATAAAAACATTAGCCATTGCCAAAAGTGCCATTCGGCATAACATGGCAAAGGATTTACCAAAAATGAACATCCCCACCTGTATTATTTGGGGTAAAAACGACACCGTAACACCGCCGGAAGTCGCCGAAGAATTTGACAGTCTTTTACCAGATTCTGAGTTATTTTGGGTTGACAAATGTGGGCATGCCGCTATGATGGAACACCCCGACCAGTTTAACCAAATTCTTGATGCTTGGCTACAAAAAAGAAATCTTTAATTAAGTTACAAAACCCCAAATCTCAACAAGGTTTAAATGGTGATTTGAATTAATATCAAAAAAATAGATGCATATAAAATCGGCCGAGTTTGTAATGAGTAATTCCGATGTGGCAAAATGCCCTAAAGGATTACTGCCCGAGTATGCGTTTATTGGCAGAAGTAACGTAGGCAAATCGTCACTCATCAACATGCTAACGAGTCGAAAAAGTTTAGCTAAAACCTCAGGAAGACCAGGTAAAACACAACTTATCAATCATTTTTTAATTAATAAAAATTGGCACTTGGTAGATTTACCGGGATATGGTTATGCACGTGTTTCTAAAAATGCAAAAAAAACGTTTCAAAAATTTATCACCCAATATTTTAGCCTACGCGAACAACTAGTAACCGCTTTTGTTTTAGTAGATATAAGGCACGAGCCCCAACCTATTGATTTAGAATTTATGCAATGGCTGGGCGAGCATGGCATTCCGTTTTCTATCATTTTTACTAAAGCCGACAAACTAAAACCCAATGCGATTTTAAGACATGTTGAAGATTACAAAAACGTGCTTTTAGAAACATGGGAAGACATGCCTAATTATTTTATAACCTCATCGAGCAATGAAGCGGGAAAAGATGCTGTTTTAAACTATATTAATGGGTTGAATGAGAATATGGAATTGGGGACACATTGAATTTCTTTATAAAAGTAAAGCAGCTCATTTAAAAACTATTAAATCTACTAATAAATTTACCCAAATTTAAAACTAAAGGCGTGTAAGACAGTAGACAAGCCTTGTCAACGCTCTTATAACCGATAAAGATTCATCTTAAATATAAACTTTAACATTCGCCATCGACTTTTACAAAAACTTTAAGATTATTTAGACTTATCTTTAAAACTTTACTAATCTTTAAACGGATTTCCACCTTTATGGAAATAATAAAAACACTAATCCTATGAAAAAATCGACATTTATTACAAGTATTGCTTGCATCTTTATCATGCTTTTATCTTCTACTATGGAGGCTCAAAAATTCAGTTCTATAGACAAAAGTCCTATGGATGCCACGGCATATCCTAGCAGCCACAAAGAACCTAACAAACTAGTAAAAGTAGTTTATAGCAGACCGCAACTTAAAGAAAGGGATTTAAGCACTTTAGCTCCTAACGGCAAAGTATGGCGTACCGGCGCGAACGAAGCTGCCAATATCACCTTATATAAAGACATGAAAGTTGGCGGGAAAGCAGTTAAAGCAGGAGAATATTCTCTGTTTACAATTCCTGGGGATACAGAATGGACTATTATTTTAAATAAAGATATTAATGTTTGGGGCGCTTATTCGTATAACGAAGCCAATGATGTTATTAGAGTTTCGGCACCTGTAAGTTCTGGCGATTCATTGGAAGCTTTCTCGATTGCTTTTGCCGATGATGGCACAATGTATTTAGGCTGGGACACGGTTAGGGTTGCTGTACCTTTTACAAAATAGGCTTTAGGCTTTAGGCTTTAGGCAAAAAAAAAGTTCCATAGCGAAATGCTAATGGAACTTTTTTTTCTATAAAACTTTAAACACATGCCCTAATAGCCAATATAAAATCAGGAAGACAAAGAAGGTTCCAAAACATCCGCATTTTCCGCCACCAATTTTTTTTGCGCCCCAAGCGGCTCCAATAATTCTTAATAATTTTTCCACAGTATTTAAATAAATAACAACCATTGAATAATGTCGTGTTTTAAAATTAGACAAAGTGACTCAACAGATTGATTTTAAGCTACTATTTACAGTATTTCTACTTTATACTTCACAACGTTTAAACTTTCAACTTACTTATGCACCTATTTAGGGAATATTTAAATACTTATGCGTTTGTAGTGACACTTTCCATTTAGGGTTTGCCATTACATAATCTACAATTTCAGGAATCACTTTATCACGTTTGCTAGCTTCTGATTTTCCTACGGAAATTCCTCGCTATCAAAACCGCACTATTCTCATACATAAACGTCAAACCAACCTACCCTTCCACATCCAAAATATTACGCAACACATTATCAATGCACAAAAACCAATTTTAACACTATGTAATAAAAAAATTAATTAAATTTGAAAATACCATAAAAAGTCAAAATGGACACAACGGCACAAATAAAAAACAATTTAATTAATAGAATTAAGAACTCTAAAGACTTAAACTTTTTAAGAGCACTACAAACCATATTTGATACATCAGAACAAGCATTATATGAATTGTCTACTGAACAAAATAAAGCTATTGAAGCTGGACGCCATGAAATAACAAATGGAACTTACAAAGAACACAAAGAAGTAATGTCTGAAATGAAACAATGGCTAACAAAAAAATAATTTGGTCTTTAAGAGCAAAAATTGAGTTAGAGGATATTCTTGAATTTTTCAATCATAGAAATGGAAATTCTAACTACAGCCTAAAAATTTTATTGGAAATTGAAGATTTACTTAAAACACTTTCTACAACTGAGTTTATAGGCAGGTTAACCTCAAACAAAGAAACCAGAGTAATCACGATGGAAGTTTACCTGATTTTTTATGAAACAAATGAAGACAGAATTGAAATAGTTTCTTTTTGGGATAACCGCCAAAATCCTAAAAAAAGGTTAACAAAATAATAGTAATTTATAGCAGACCGCAACTTAATGTTATTTATAAAACCTTAAACACGTATCCTAAAAGCCAATATAAAATTAGGAATACAAAGATGGTTCCAAAACATCCG
>LLBY010000783.1_pt1 | contig 38008 bp, 40 predicted proteins | sample 1489401 | NCBI WGS metagenome assembly LLBY01 (sample SAMN04092656, study PRJNA295927) | soil metagenome | biome: Soil prokaryotic community; feature: Bulk soil; isolation source: soil from tomato rhizosphere | host: tomato cultivar Hawaii 7996 | place: South Korea | collected 2011-11-01 | reverse complement strand
GGGTATAAGCACACCCCAGCGGCCACCGGGGAGCCAGTGCCCGAAGAGGTTGCGGACGGGTTGATCTCCGAGGAGTGGGCGCATGACCGGAAAATCGCCTGGGGTGAGGACTCCGCGCTGTTCCAGTCCAAGGTCCTGGGAGAGATTCCCAAGGGTGACATTGATCCGTGGCGCGTCATCTCCGAGGAGGACGCGGCCAAGTGCCGTTACAAGGACGCCGAATACGAAGACGACCCGGACGCGGTACGCATTGGCGGGATTGACGTTGGTGGCGGCGGGGACCGCACGGTGATCGTGGAGCGCGTGGGTATCGCAGTCGGCCGGATCGCGTCTTTCTCTGACCGGGACCCTATGAAGACCGTAGGCCAACTGGTCCACCACATTGAAGAGTGGAACCTGTCCAAGGTCCGCATCGACGTTGCCGGAATCGGCTGGGGTGTCGCGGGCCGCCTCCGGGAAGTCCTGAAGGAACGGCACAGCAAGTGCACTGTTCAGTACGTCAACTTCGCCAACAAGTCCGGCCAGCCCAAACGCTTCCTGAACGTCCGCGCGGAAGCCTGGTGGAACGGCCGGGAGCTGAGCCGGACGAAGGCGTGGAGTCTGGCCGGGCTGGATAACGACGCTATCGCGGAGTTGACCATGCCTCGGTACGAAGTCGTAGACTCCTCCGGCAAGGTCAAGATCGAGAAGAAGGACGATATCCGCGAACGGCTGGGGCGAAGCCCTGACATTGCGGACGCCCTCCTTCTAGCCTTCTTCGATGGGACTGGGAACGCGGAAGCCGCTGACCCCCGGGACGCCTACAGGAACGCTGATCTCCAGCGGCCTACATCTAACTACAGCCATTTCGGGGGCCCGCCCATCCCCGGGCTACCGATCGCCATCCCCACGTCCCTAGCGGGCCGTCTGACACGCTAAAACGGCCGCCCCCGGGGGGAGGGCGGCCGTTCGCATAGCCTTGCGGCTACTCCAGTGTACTAGCTGAGTTTCGCCATAAGGAACCGGGCACGGGTACGGGCGGCCCGTGCGAACGTCGAAAGGGCTTCGGCCTGGGCGCGGTCAGCGGCGCGCTCTGCCTGGTGGAGGGCGATGCCAGCCCGGGTCATGAGGGTGTTCACCTGGATGAGGATGTCATTGGCGTTCATCTTCGTGTCCTTCGATCGTTGGTCTTTGTGGTGCCTCCAGCCTATGCCGTTCGGGCCTTCCTGTCTACCCGTCCTCTTACAAGGTTGATCGAATTCTTTTGTAGGGTTCCTCCACAACCCCCTGATTGATCCGTCGTGGAATCCTCCGAATGGAGCCCGGGAATACCCAAACGTCTAGGCTTCCATGTTTCCGTTCGCATTACTGTGCGAAACTGTGATGGTATCTTTGTGTAATGAGTACCAAGTGGCGCGAGGCTAGGAGCCTGCAAACCCTGGAAGACGAGATCCAGGAGTACTTCCCAGGGACAACCACCTGGGAAATTGGGGACGAAGACCACCAGGACGATTGGTCAGACCACAACCCCAACGGGGCTAACGTTGTGTGTGGAAAGGACATCCTGTCCGATGACGGGCTGAACCTTCAGGCGTTCGTGGATCACCTCATTGCGAACCCCCACCCGAACCTCCGGTATGTCATCTTCAACCGCAAGATCTACCAGCGGAAGAACGGTTTCGCTCCGCAGGATTACAACGGCAAGAACGCCCACAAGACCCACGTCCACGTGTCGGTGGGCAACGGCCCGGACGGCCGGAGCACCACGGGCTATGACAACACCATGTCCTGGGGAATCAAAGCGCTGAAGAACGGCAAGCCGTCCAAGCCGACGACCCCAGGCAAGCCCAGCACGGACAAGGGAAAGCTAGGAGACAAGATGCCGACAGTCAAACGGGGAAGCAAGAACAGGGCCGCCGTTCGGCGTCTGCAAGCACTTCTCACGGCCAACGGATACAAGACGAGCATTGATGGGATCTTTGGGCCTCAGACGGAACGCCAGCTCCGGGCCTACCAGGGCAAGCACGCGAAGCCGGTTGACGGGATCGCGGGTCCCATCACCTGGAACGCACTCCTGGGGCTGTAAGGAATGCCGACGATTACGCCCGAGATCTGGACGGCTCTCGGAATCATCGCGGCCCTGATCCTGGGCGGTATGGTCGGGAGGGTGTGGAAACCAATGCGGAAAACCATTTCGGCTATTGATGTGGTGGCGGGACGGCCGGAGCGCTATCCCGGGGACGAAGAAGCACGGCCGGGCCTTGTCGAACGCCTGGACCGGCTGGACGCTGCAATCCGTGGCGTCAAGGTAGACGTGGTGGGCATCCGCTCCGAGCTGGACGCGGTGAAACAGCACGTGGAGAAGATGGAAGGAGCGTGTCCGGATGAGTAAGACCCGTGCATCCCTGTACGCGTTCAGCGTTGCAATCCTCGCGCTGATCGCATACAAGACGAAGATGGAGCCGGTAGAGCTTGCCCACTGGGAAGTGATTCTGGGCCTTGGGTTCGCGGCCGGGACCAACCTTCTCGCCATGATCAAAACGTGGCCGTGGCAGCGGAAGACGCCAGAGGTTACCTCCAATGACTGATCCGTGGGTGTTCCTCCTGGGAACGCTTGCGGCTTACTTCATCACCTGGGTGGTTGTGGAAAGCGAGATTGCAGCGCCGTTCGTGGACCCGCTCCGGCGGAGCTTCGAACGGCGTTGGATTTTGAAACGAGCCGAACCCGGGACCGATGAAGCCGCCGCCTTCGAATCCTCGGAGAAGTGGAACTCCAAGCTTGCATACCTCCTGTCCTGTATCCCTTGCCTTGGATTCTGGGTGTCAGGTGCGGTTACAGTGCTACTATCGGTGGTGTATGGGTCTGATTACCTTGTGATCGAAGGGCTAGCGATGGCTGGAATCGTGGGGTTGATCGGGCGGTTTGATCGCAATTAGGGGTGTTCATGGGTCTGCCAGCGTTCGGAACCACGCTTGTGGCTTCGGCTTCGGTGCTGACCACGGCACGGCACCACAACCCCAAGTACAACAGCGTTCAGAACCAGCTTTGGAACTACTATTACACGCTGGAGGAGTTCAGCGCGGCCGTGAATTACAAGGGCAATGCCCTTTCACGTGTCCGGCTCCTCGCAGCGGAGTACATCCCTGGAGAGACCGAACCACTCCCCATCCCCGAAGGCCCGGCATCAGATGCCGTGGCGCGTCTTGCGGGGGGTATTGGTGGACAAGCCCAGCTCATGAAGCTTATGGGAATCCACTTCAATGTCCCCGGGGAAGGCTGGCTAGTCGGCCAGACGGACGAGATGGGCGACGAAGTATGGGCGGTGTACTCCGCCGATGAACTAAAGATCCGTGAAGGCGTCTACCAGCTCAAAGTAGGGGATGCGCAAGGCGCTTGGATGCCGCTGGGGCCTGACAGCATGGTGGTTCGGTTCTGGCGGCCAGACGAGCGATTCTCCTACCGCGCCGCGTCCACTGCCTCCCACGCGCTGGGGGCCATGGGCGAACTGGACCTGATCAACAAGCGCATTGTAGCCGAGACAATCTCCCGTCTCGCGTCGAACGGTATCCTCCTCTACGACCGTGGGAAGCTCAGCTTCCCTCAGCTCCCCAACCCCAACGGGGCAGAGGGTCAGGACCCGTTCGCCCAGATGCTCGTGGAGATTGGCGCGCGCGGCATCAAAGACCCCATGTCCGCCGAAGCCGCCCTGAAGCTCCCCATTGGCGTGGACCTGGGCGACGCCACGGACGTGAAGCTTGCTGACGTGATGATGGCGCTGGACCTGTCCAACCCCATCGATGACAAGTTGATCACTCAGCGTGAATCCGCTATCCGCCGTTTGGCAACCGCCCTGGACCTCCCATCTGACCAGCTCCTCGGAGTCTCGGGAATGAACCACTGGGGAGCCGCCCAGGTGGAAGAGTCCGGCATCAAGCTTCACATTGCGCCGGACGCCGAGATGATCTGTCATGCCCTGACGAAGGGCTACCTCACGCCGATGCTCCGGGCCAACGGGGATTCCCTAACTGGACCTAACGGCGGCCGGATCGTCATGTGGTACGACCCGTCCGAGATTGTGCAACGCCCGGACAAGTCCGCCGCTGCGGACGAAGCGTACGACCGCATGGAGATCAACGGCATTGCATACCGCCGGGAGAAGGGCTTCTCCGAGGCGGATGCACCCACCGAAGAGGAGCTGGAGGAGATGGCGGAGAAGCTTCGTCTTCGCGCTCAGGCTTCCGCCGTCCAGGTCCAGGAGACCATTGCTGAAGCGGACGCGCCGGACCCCACCGAAACCATTGAAACGGATCGGGATTCGGAGAACCCAGACTCCCCGGGAGCAACAGAACCAGGTGAGGCGTAATGGTGGAGATCCCGCTTCAAACGCTGGAGGAGATGGACCTTACGGCGGAGGAGTTCGAAGAACTCGTTCTCCGGGGGATGGAGTTTGCCGCCGGGAAGGTGCTGAGTACCGCCGACATTGAAGAGGCGCTGGCCGAAGCCGATCAGTCGGCGTTGGACCTATTCCTTACCGTGTGGGCGATCTACGTTACCGATACTCTTATGCCCGCTCTGGACGCGTCCATGATCTCGGCGGGCCTGGAAGTCGTCCAGCGTCTCGCCTCCGTCCTGGATAACCCCTTGACCCTCTTGACGGACCAGGCGCTTGACACTGAGCAATACCTCAACCAAGCACAAAACCGGCTGGTGGGCATCGGAAACGAACTGTGGTTCAACGCCCGTACCCAGCTTGCCGAAGGCATCGCGCTTGGGGAATCGCAACCCAAGCTGGCCCAGCGGGTCCGCGACGCGGTAGGCGTAACCGCTCCCCGCGCGCGGACGATCGCGCGCACTGAAAGTCATGGAGCCCGGAACGTGGCCGCTATGGCGACGCTCCAGCGTTTCGAAAGCGCCTATGCCGTCCCGCCGGGAGTCATGCGTAAGCAATGGCAAGCCACCGAAGACGAGCGGACCCGGCACACGCACAACGAAGCGGATGGACAGACGGTCACATTCAGTGATCCGTTCACCGTGGGTGGGTTCAGCCTTGCTTTCCCAGGAGACCCGGCCGGACCTCCTCAGGAGGTCATTAACTGTCGGTGTACTACGTACGCCGTGTTTGACCCTGAAGACCTGAACTTGAGTGACAACGGCGCAATCATCACTTTGAATGCCGCCGCCTATGAAGAAGGGGACGCCATGGCGGACCAGAACACCCGGTACGTGGCCGTCTCTGGCCCGATCGTCCGAGGAGGTGGCCGCAAGACTGGGGACCGCCGTCAGTTCGACGTGGACAACCTCCAATGGCAGGAGGAGGGAGTAACTCCGGACTCCCTGGAAATCCCCCTGGGGTACCAGTATGAGCGGAGCCACGGCGGCACCAACGACAAGACCGCGCGCGTCGGGCGAATCGATACCATCGAACGCGTTGGGGATGAACTGTTCGCCCGAGGTGTCATTGACCTGAAGGCCCCGTGGGGACCCGAGGCGGCCACCCTTATGGGCACGCGGGAAACCCCCGGCATCCTCGCAGGAGTCTCCATTCTCATTGATGAAAATCCGGACATGGACGGACTCAGCGTGGAGTACCAGTTCGCAGAAGGATGTGAACTGGCCTCCGAGGATGAGGAGTTTGACCCTGCCTGTGCGGAACCCGAAAGGGTGATCGTCACAGACGGCGCACGTATCCGAGGCGTGGACCTGGTGGACATCCCGGCGTACGCCGAAGCGCGGTTGTACTTGGACGCGGAACTCCCCGATGACATTGAAGTAGTCCCGTCCGACAATGCCGAAGCTCTTACGGCATCGGCATACACGATCACGATCCCTGAGCTTCCGCCGGTTGAATGGTTCGCAGAGCCGACAGAGGCTCCTGAGATTGGTGCTATCACGGTGACCGAGGATGGGCGGTTCTTTGGCTACCTCGCACCGAAGCACGTTGCTCACCGGGGCTTCCAGAAGAAGCGTGTCACGGTCCCTGTGGGGAACGTCGATTACGGCATTTGGATGAACCGGGCCACGCTCGTGGACGACGGGAACGGCGGATACGCCAAGCTGGCTACCGGCCCGATCACCATGGATTGCGGACACGCACCTATGAACAACGCCGTCAAGGGTCCCGCTCGTCAGGCGCACTACGACAACGCATGTTCGGTTGTGGCAACAGCGCGCGTCGGGGAGAACTCCAAGGGCGTCTGGATTGCTGGAGCACTCATTCCAGGGATCACCTCGGAACAGGTGGCTCGCATGATGGCGTGTCAGCTTTCCGGCGACTGGGGGCCACACCGCGAGAAGCCAGGCAAGCGAGAGCTTGCCGGAGCGCTCCTCGTTCCGCGTCCTGGATTCCCAACAGCTCACCACTCGTTCACCCTTCAGGGTGGGGAACTAGCCCGTACGGTCACCCCGGTTCGGTTCGGCACGTACGCCGGAGTAGACGAGCCGGTGGGAATGCGTGCGGCGGCGGATCGGATCGCGGCGCAAATTGGCCGTGACCCTGAGACGCGGATTCGCGAATTCGCGCTGAACCTGAAAGAGATCCTGAAAGGGGATTAACGATGGGTTGCAATTGCGGAAAGAAGAAGGGCCAAATCTCTGTGTTTTCCACGGAGGAACAGGCCCGGATCGCCAAGGCACGGAACGTCAAAGTCCAGACTTCGGCGGGTTCTTCGAACGGCCAGAAGACGGACTGGGCATCCGTGAACACTCAGAACGAGGCGGCCAACGCTTCTTAACCTACGATTCGTAGGCGAATTTAGGATTTCGCCTACGAATCGTATGTAGAATCCAAGTATCCACCCCGCTACGCAAAGGAACAGAGATGCCGAAGGACAATGAGGCGGGTCCGATCCTGCCGGACGGGGGCGATGACCTGACCGCTGCGCTGGCAGCAATCAGTGATTCCGCTGAACTGTCCAAGCTTCGTGAGGAACTGGTCAACCGGTTCGACACGATGTACAAGAACGGTGAAGGCGTTACCGCCGACAACTTCGAACAACTCTCCATCCTCAAGGATCAAATCCTTGCAGTGAAGGAGCGGGATGCTTCGCTGGCCGCCGAACGCGATGATCTGTCGCAGCGGGCCGCCGCCCTCCACGAAGCCATCAAGCCCGTGGAGACGGCCACCGACGACAACGCCGAAGAGGGCGTGGCCGAGGACGCCGAAGACGCGAAGGCCCAGGCAGTGGAGGCACCGGTTCCGGTGGCCGCCGCTTCCCAGGAGGTCATTACGGCTGCCGTCACGGCAGCCGTAGGCGAGACCATGAAGGCGTTCGCGGCTGACTACCTGAAGCCGGACGCTGGCCTGAACCGCCGTCTTCGTCTGGGCGAGATTGCCCAGTACGCGCCAAACGCTGAGGTACACGAGGAGCGTTCGGAAGCGGTTATCATCGCTTCCGCCGACGTTCCCGGCTTCACCCAGGGTGGACGCCTGGAGAACATCGGCCAGCTTGCGGAGGCGATGCACAAGCGCGCTCGTATGCTGCCTACCTCCAACACCGGGGACCCGAACATCTTCCCCGTGGCTTCGCTTCAGCGTGAGTTCACCTACACGCTGAACGAGAACTCCTCCCCGGAGGAGATGGACGCGGTTCTGAAGGCCGCTTCCGATGAAGAGGTACTGACCGCCGCTGGCGGCTGGTGCGCTCCGTCCGAAATCTCCTACGATTTCTTCAATGTCGTCTGTGAAGACGGTATGATCGATTTGCCCACTGTTGGGCTGAATCGCGGTGGAGTTCAGTACCCCACGAGCCCTTCGTTCGGGGACCTCGCGGACATCGATGACATCGTGTGGACGTGGACCGAGGCGGACGATATCGAAGCGGTGGACTCCTCTTCGATCTTCAAACCGTGCGTACGCGTAGAATGTCCTACTTTCGTAGACCGTCGCGCGGATTGCTACGGTTTCTGTGTTACCGCCGGTAACCTGGTGGACTACGCATACCCAGAGCTGATCTCCAACTGGCTTCGCCTGGTGATGGCGATCCGCGCGCGTGCAACCAACGCCCGGATCATTGACATCCTGTTGAACGGCGGAGGCTCGGGAGACGCCATCACGCCATCCATCGCGGTCAACCACCAGGGACTCCTTGGTGCTACCACGTCGGCACTCCTCAGCTCCATTGAGCTGAGCGCCATCGACTACCGCGAGAAGTACTCCATGTGCGCAGAAGCCATCCTGGAGGTTGTGCTTCCTCGTTGGGCCAACGCGGTTATCCGCGCTGACCTCGCGAACCGCGACGGAATCAACGTATTCGGTGTTACGGATGGCATGATTGCCGACTGGTTCGACCTCCGCAACGTCCGTGTCCAGTTCGTTGGAGACTGGCAGGTTCGTTCGGGTGGAGACCCTGGCGCGGCAACGCCCGCCACCGACTGGCCGACCACCATGGATTACATGATCTTCGCGCCTGGCACGTTCGTTCGCGGCAACTCCATGTCCCTGGACCTGGGTGTTGTCCGTGACTCCGTGCTGAACAGCACGAACGACCACACCGCCGCATGGACGGAGGATTGCTTCGCAATCCTGAAGCCGGGTCACGAGTCCCGCGTGGTCACCGTGGACATCTGCGGTTCGGGCGAGATTGGCTCGCGTTCCATCACGTGCGCGTAAGCGGACCAGAGACGAAGAGAGGAGGTGAGCGGCGATGAGTCGCGGCCGGTTCAACATCGGAGGGGATGCACTGCCGTTCACTTCCCCGTCGTTCGGTCTGCTCTCCCCGGCAACCACGCAACTGGAGACGGCCACCACGAATAAGTGGCGGATGGGTCTCCAGTGGCGGGCTATCTGTCCCGATGCGGATGGAACGTTCGGGGAATGCACCACGATTGACGGGGACGTACTCCCCGCTGCGAAGGCGGAGACCTGGGACCAAGAGACCCGGGGAGCCACGCCCATCACGGTTTACAGTCGCGCGGATTGCTCGCCTGTAGGCGAGTGGAACGACTTGTCCGAGCGCAACAGGCAAGCGCTCCTCCGCTCGGAGGAACGTGAACTGGAGCGCATCTTCTGGACGGGGATCATCGAAGAAGGCTCCGCAGACGTAACGGCGTTCCCGCACCTTGCGGCAACGACCAACGTCATTGACGGAGATGACCTTCTTCAGCCCGCCGCCACCGTGGTGACGGACGTACCACAACTCATTGAAGTGGGCGTGGGAATGCTGGAAGAGGCTATGCGGGATTGCTATCCCGGCGTCGCCACCCTCCACGTTCCTTTGCGCCTCGGTTCTCTTATGGCGGAAGCGTCGCTTCTTCGTCAAAACGGTGGCACCGCGCTCACCACTTCGCTGGGTTCGAAGGTCATCCTTGGGAACTACCCGGGCACGTCTCCGGCTGGCGTGGATACGCCGGGCGTGACGTGGATCTTCGCGACCGGGAACGTGTTCTATCAACGTGAACCCGTACCGCACACGTTCCGCCCTGTCGAATCGTTCGATAGGGACGTGAACACGCTCAGCATGATTGCAGAGCGGACCTATGTCATCGGTTGGGATTGCTGCCTTATGGCTATCCCGATCCAAAACGGAGAGGACGTAACGCCGTGAGCGTATGCGCAAACCCGATCCGTGGTGAGGTAGCGCGGTTCACGCTACTGAACGCCTGTGGTGTGCCCGTGACGGGGGACGGCTCGGCACAGGTAACCACGGACGCTTGGACGGAAATCACCGCCACGCCGAACTACGAAGACGGTACGCGGCTACTTCAGCGGAAGGCGAACGGGCAACCGTGCGTCAACGAGCAGGAGCCTAGCTTCCTGAACTGGGTGGACCAGGTTACCAGCCTGTGCACCCTGGACGTGGACCTGATCGCACTGGTATTCGGGGATGACCCGATCGTGGACGGCTCGGAGTTCTCCGGCGTCACCTTCGGTTCGGGTCTTCTGAACGCCCGTTTCTCCAAGGAGATCTGGCAACCCGTCGCAGGGGAAGACGCCTGTGACGTGGACGGAAATCAACGGTGGATTTACTGGGCGTTCCCGCACGAGTTCAACGCGCGGGTCCAGGAACTCACCTTCACCAACGACGTGTTTACCTTCGGGTTTGCGTCAATGACGAAGCCCGCCTCCCCGCTGTGGAACATCGGGGACCCGTGGCTTGCGGACAGCCCCACGGCAACGTGGGACCCGGGCAAGCACTTCGCTTTCAACATCACCACGGTTCAGCCGCCGGAGCCCGCTTGCGGTGCTCTGGAGATTGAGAGCTGATAGGATAGATGGGCAGATGTAGCCCATCGCACGGGGAGCGCCTTACCAGTCACCGGGTTGGCGCTCCCCGGTCCTATGATCGGGGAGACATGAATCAAGACCTGAAGATTCCGAAGATGCTCCACTTCGTGTGGCTCGGACGACCAATGCCGGAACACATGCAACGCAACGTGTCCGATTGGCAACGGATGAATCCGGACTGGAGGGTGTACCTCTGGACGGAGAAGAACATCCCAGCCCTTCGTCATGACGCGCTGTACCGCCGTGCTGAGGACTATGTTCCGCGTGATGCGGTCTACCAGCTCCGGGCGGATATCATCCGGCTGGAACTCCTCTACGACATAGGTGGCTTCTACGCCGACACCGACACTTACCCGCTCCGGCCGCTCGGAGAAGCGCTTGCGGCGCGCGAGGTGTTTGCGGCCATGGAGGATCGCAACTGGGTGGGGAACACGTACCTGGGTTCAGTGCCCGGTCATCCCATCTTTCACGGCCTCATCTCCGGACTGGCTGCAAGCGCACGCCGGAACAAGGGCAGGCGTCCCAGCCTCATTAGCGGGCCCCGCTACCTGACACCCATCTGGAAGGCCCACGGCGGGTACACCGCTCCTTCGCGCCAGTGGTATCCCTACAGCTACGCAGACGTGAAGCGGAACTCCGTCCCAGACGACTACGATTCAGACGTTTATGCGGTCCACCAGTGGAATCACACTCGGGAGGTCATCGAAGCACGGGACCGGCGTTGAGCTTCGCGAACACGGCGGCATTCCCGACAGGCGCGAGTGCCGTTCGGTTTGATGTACGTGTTCCCCTCTGTGAACGCATGACCGTTGACGCACTTCGTTTGCCGCGCTTTTTGCGCGGATGGGTGGTTCCCATAGTTCATGTTCTCCATGTGCGTAACCACCTCCAGGTGGGCAGGAAAAACGCACAAGGGGACTTCACAGCAGTGGTTGATTTCCATCCCTTCTGGGATGGGCCCAACGAAGTGGGTATACGACCACCGATGAGCATAGGGTCGCATTGGGGTAGAATCTGGTCCAGCGTAGAAGACACCGTACTTTCCGTTGTTGCCTCCGGTCCAGAGCCAACAATCGTTGGTCTTGTTGACATAGACCATGAACCGCTGTTCGGCGGGTGTCCGTTTCCGTGTGTGTTTTCGCATGGAACCATGATAGCATACGATAGGATGGAACCATGATGGGGTTTGAAGACCTGGAAACCTTGGACGGTCTGATCTCGGCGGAGGTGGGGGAACTCCTCCACAACCAAGCCGCCGTAGTTCCCACAAGTAATGCGATCGTAGAGCTAGGGTCGTACAAGGGGAAATCCACCGCCTATCTGGCGCGCGGGGCCGCTATCGGCTACGGTGCGCCTGTTTTCGCGGTGGACGCGTGGTCTGAGGAGGTTTCGGCGTGGCGTAACCGCGTCCTGGAGCGTCTGCCTTCGGCCACGTACCGTGAGTTCCTGGCGCAACTGGACAAGGCGGGAGTCCGTGATCGTGTGTCAGCGATCCAATCCCTGACCGCGTTGGCTGCGGACATCTGGGATCACCACTACGCGGAAGACCACTCAGTGGGTTTGCTCTACATTGATGGAGACCACCACTTTGACGCGGTGCTAGCTGACTTCCGGGCGTGGCGTCCGCATCTTGCGGATGACGCTCTGATCATCTTCGATGACTACGACACCGACACGAACCCCGGCGTCCTTGCGGCCGTCTCGGCACTCGCGGAGAACGGGGAGATCACCAACGTGGAGAAGCACGCGGAACGCCTCGCGCTGGCGAATCCCGGTCCCAAGGTGGGGAATCGCATCCCAGGGATCACGAAGTGAAGAACATCGTGTATACCCCACGCGGGTACTGGGACCGCCGGTACCGCGAAGGACGCACCTCCGGGGCCGGGTCTGAGGGGGACGAAGGCCGCTACAAAGCCGGATACGTGAACTCAGTCATTGAGGCACACAATGTTACGAGCGTCATTGACTGGGGATGCGGAGACGGCCAAGTTCTGGAGCTTCTGGAAGTTGGTCCAGCACACTCCCCTTACGTGGCGTACACCGGAGTGGACGTGTCCCCCGCGATCCTGGACCGCAACCGCAAACACTTCCGGGAGTTCGTCTTCGCGACGCCGGATGAGGCCACGGTTCCGGGTCATGAGTGGACCGCCGAACTGGCGCTCAGCATGGACGTACTCTTCCACCTCCCGGATGATGACGACTACTTCGCGTATCTGAACCACCTGTTCAACAGCTCTACCCGGTTCGTCCTGATCTACTCCACCAACTACGCGGGTGGTCGGACGGCTCGTCACGTCCTCCGCCGGGAGTTCACGCCGGATGTGGCGGAGCATTTCCCAGAGTGGCGGCTGAGGATCGTGGAAACCCCGCTCCGCGAAGGTTTGGCGTCGTTCTTCTGGTATGAGAAGATTGCGTTATGGCTACACTCTCCGTCAAGATCATGGCCCATCCGAAGCGGGCCGAATACATCCCCACCCTGGTGGAACGTCTCGGCCTGAAGGACGACGACGTGGTATGGGACAACGACAACACCAGGTGGCACACGGGCCGCCGGGCGTGGCAGGCAGTGGACCAGAACGCCCAGTGGGGCATGGTGGTTCAGGATGACGCCCTGGTTTGCCGGGATCTCATCGCGGGCCTGGAAGACGCACTGGACCACCTTCCTGAAGTGGGCGTGGTATCGCCTTACATCGGCACCCGGCGTCCGGCGGCTAACAAGGTGGAACAGGCGGTCCAGGACGCGAAGAACGCGGACGCCTCCTGGGTGAAGATGCCGTCCCTGAACTGGGGGGTAGCGATCATCCTTCCCACCAAGATCATTGATGGGATGATCCGCTGGTGTAATCAACAGCGGTACCCGCAGTATGACCGCCGGATCGGCCGGTACGCCATCGACGTGGAGCGCCTGAACACCTGGTGTCCGTGGCCTTCGCTCGTGGACCACCGCGACAGTGACAGCCTGGTGGGGCACGGCAAGGGCCGCAAGGCCCACAAGTTCGTGGGTGAGGATGCCTCCGCACTGGACTTGGACTGGGCTAAGGGGTACGTCACCCTGGGAGGGAACCGCATGGTTGCGTCCCGGCGCTTCCCTGCTCGTCCCTCCGGTGAAGGCTCCGGGACGATTCGCGCTCCGTTCGTCGCCACGAACCGACAGGCGAAGGTACTGCGGGTCCCGAAGCGTGTAGGTACGACGTACGACGAACCACCACGGCGTCCATCTTAGGCGCAACACGCGGTATACTCTCAGTGACGAAAGAGGCGTTACACATGGTTATGGCGCAGTACACCGATAAGTTTTGGTTTCCTACAGGCACGCTCGCCGTTGGGGTTGCCGTTCGCGTGTTCCCGCTGACCTCCAACGTCCTCGCGTCTCTGTTCGCGAATCAGGCTGGAACGATCCCGCTCCCGAATCCGCTCACAACGGACGGGACGGGATCGGTCTCCTTCTTCGCGGAAGAAGGGGAGTATTGGCTACACGCCGATTCCGAGGCTTTCCAGATCAGCGTGGGATCGCCTCGGGTTGACCCCCAGGAACTCGCAGCGGCTACGTTGTCCACAGGCATCATTGCCGGTGGTGATATCAGCGTGAACGCGGGAAGCCCTTCCGCTGTAGACATTGCTCCTTTCACGGCGTACATCACTGATCTGAGTACTGATCCCTTCAATCCGTCCATTCAACGCATCTCGTTTCCAGGTGTTGTTGGGCTGGAGATGGATGCGGGGAGCTTGGCACGTTCAGCAACGTCGTGGCTCATGGACGCTGACCAGAACATCATTCAACAGGGAACGGCGTCCACAAACGAACAACGCCGTACACATGTGATGATCGGCGTAACCGCCCAGGTTGGCGGAATCATCATTGTAGATCAGTCACTACCGGTGATCTTGCAGCAACCCGCTAACCAATTTTCTGACCTCATCAATGCGCTTGGGCCTTTCGTCATCTCTGGGAACCGGATCACTCCCAACGGTGTTAATCTCCAGTTCAACCACGCCTCGGGACAGCTCTGGGCTAATGCGTTCAACCATTTTTCGGGGACTGTACAGACGAATGACCCTCACGTCTCTACTACCATTGCGCAGACTCCCGCGTCCTTCCGGTACACCACTCAGAGTTCCGCTGTATTCGGTCCGTTGACCACCTTCGTGGATGTGGCGAACTACGACGTGGGGGGAGTGGTGACGCCGATTCCGGGCGGTGCGAATGTGAGCACTATTCACCGGGTGTACATTTTCCCGAACAACACGGCTACCGAACAGCTCGTGATTCAGTACGGACAAACGACGTACTCAAGCCTAGCAAACGCTGTTGCGGCGATTGGTGCCGGTACGTTCGTTCAGCACCCACTCATGAGCGCGGCGGCATTGCTCGGGTATATCGCGGTTACTCGCACCGCAACTGACCTGTCCAACGTGACACAAGCCGTGATCGTACACGCGGGCAAGTTCGCAACACCATAAGGGGGTGTCATGCCAGTCATTAATCCTGTTCAGCTAGCCGCTGGTGGATCGGAAGGTTTTGGCCCGTGCCAAGCGTGGGATCTGGAGTGTGCCAACTTCCCTGAAGGTACTACACCAGAAATCGAAGCCGTGGCGGCGATGGCGGCAACTGAAGCGCTTTGGAGCCGGACGAAGCAACAGTTCGGCGCGTGCTCCGTGGAGCTTCGCCCATGTCGGAAGGATTGCTTCCCATCGTGGCCGTGGATTCCGCTCCAGGGTTGGAACAACCTTTCCGGGGGTGTCTGGCCGTGGCCGCAACCGGCGCTGGTGGCTGGAAACTGGATCAACATTGCCTGTGGGCAGTGTTCGTCCGGGTGCTCGTGTTCCAGGGTCTCGGAGATCCGGCTTCCCTACCCGGTAGCTGCGATCATTGAAGTGAAGGTGGATGGGGTAGTTCTCCCCTCCTCCGCCTACCGCGTGGACAACTTCAACCTCCTGGTTCGGCTGGACGGGGAGGAGTGGCCCCGGTGCAACGACTTGAATCTAGATGACGACCAACCCGGAACATGGTCCGTGACGGCTAGCTATGGCCGTGCGGTGCCACAGCTTGGGAAGCTCGCGGCTGGACAGCTCGCCGTAGAGATCGCCAAGCGTTGTGTTGGTTCGGGTGGCTGTGTGCTCCCCACGGGCACCGTGCAACAGGTCTCGCGCCAGGGCGTTACGAAGGTCTTCTTCGACTCTGACCAGGCGTTCGCCAAGGGCATGATCGGGCTGTACTGGACGGATCTCTTCATCAAGACGTATAACCCCTCCGGCACTGGGACCGCGAACATCTTTCCAATGGACGGCCCCGCGCCACGGAGGGTAGGGACCGCGTAATGTACAGCAACGCCAACCCGTTTGCCGGGTATGAACTGGCCGAACACCTCATGGAGTGTATCCGGCCGTACCTGGCGGGAACCACTTCGGGACTACCCAACCGCATGTGCATCACCACGGGTGAAAGTGCCTGGGACGAATGCGAGTGCGGACAACTGGCCGTCTCCCTGACGAACCAGTACGAGAGTGCCAGCTTCCCCACGCCATGGACGGGCGAAGGGAACCAAGGGGCGGGCCCCTGTGGGGCGTCCTTGTTCGTGTATCAGTACACGATCTCCATGCTGCGTTGTGCCCCAGAGACGGATACGGAGGCCCCTCCGCCGTGTCCAGCGTTGGGGGCCGCCGCTCGTGTGACGATCGAAGACGCCTGGGCGGTACGCGCTGGGATCATGTGCTGTATGTGCGCCGGGGTTAAGCGTGATCCCGTCACCGGACACAAGACATTCGAACGCTACTGGGTGGGCCCGCAGGAAGAAGTGGGCCCGGTGGGCATGTGCCAGGGTTCTGCGATCACCGTTTCCATTGGCGTGAAGAACAACGGATACCCGTGCGGAGTGAGTTAGGGGAGATCATGGTCAGGTCACGAGTGCGACACTCGTTCAACTACGGTGAAGCGCGCGTCCTCATGACTTCCCCTAGCTCAGGAGTGGTGAAGAACCTCCGAGCGCGTGCATTGGCTACCCAAGCCGCCGCGAAACAGCGTCTCCGTGCCGATCCGCGACGTATCGATACGGGTAACCTAATCAACTCTATTCAGATTCGGGAGTACATCCGCTCCGGTGCTATCGTTGAACGCATTGGTACGGACGTAGAGTATTCGATCTATGTTCACGAAGGCACACGCTATATGCGGGCTAACCCGTTCCTCGTGGACGGACTCCAGACCGCAATGCGTCGATTCCGATAGGAGCAATGGGCTATGTCAATGAAGTCTTTCAAGACCCGTCAGACCCAGGTGAACTTTGACATCGATGACGAGATGTTCTTTCTGAAGCCTGGCATCGCAGCGGGACAGATGTTCAACGTTTCGTCCCTTCAGGGGAAGATGCAAGAAGCGGCGGGGGACAAGGACAACAACGCGGGCAAGGTGCTCATGAAGGAGCTGTCCGACATCTTCGAAGAGGAGTCCTTCTACCGCTTCGAAAAACGCTTCTGGGGTGAATACGGTCCCATTGACCTCCAGACCTTCAATGAGATCATCGAGTGGATGTTCGGGGAAGCTCTGGGAAAAGGGAATACCCCGGAGTAATTTACCTCTTCTCCTGGGTGACCTCAGATCAGATCTGGTCATTCTTCGATGGATGGTGCGCCGCGCGAAACGTGGACCACGAGGCGTTGCCCTGGTCCACGTGGCTGAACCTGGTGTACTACTTCGCCACCCACAACTCTTCCAGTGAGGACAAGAAGAAGTTCGATGACGCCATGTCGGAAGTCGTCTCAGGATGGTATCTTGCCAAGTCGAAGCCGGTTCTTCAACAGGCGATGGCGACTCCTAAACCGCCTCCGAAGCCGGGTCAAAACCGTGAGCGACGGATGCCGCCTAAGCCCGCCGGATGGGGCGACGACAAACGCGCCACCTTCGACAACAAGGCCGCAATCAAGACGTTGACCGCCGGAGGAGTGAGCGGTAAGAGTCGCCGGAAATAGGCGGTAAGCTGTCACTGACAGTACATGCGTATTGAGGTGCGAATATGGCGGGGCCACTAGACCGGGCGTTTGTCGAGATCACAGCGGAGCTTGATACTCGACAGGCTCAGCGTGCCGCCGTGGCCGCTGGGCGTTCGATGGAGAACGAACTCACAGACGGGGTGTCCAGGGCTGAACAAACCATGGCACGCCAAGCCGCCAAGGTGGGTGAGACGATCGGCAAGACCATTGCCGACTCCACGGGAGACGCCCTAGGGGAAGGTCTCCGCCGCAACGCCTCGGGTCGGATCGTGGACGCGCAAGGCCGCTTCGTATCCGCCGCGCGAGCAAGTGGACAAGTCATCGGCGACACGATGGCGAAGGGCATCGGCGAAGGGCTGGAGAACGGCTTCAAGCGGGATGTGAACGGCAAGCTCCGGGACCAGTTCGGGCGGTTCGTGCCTGACAGCAAACTTGGAGGGCAGGAGTCCGGACGGAGCTTTAGCAACGGGTTCGGGGCCGGACTACTCGGTCTTGCTGGGAAAGTCGGAAAGAGCTTCACTGATGCGCTAACGGCATCCATCGGGAACACACGTATCCCGGTGTCCGTTTTCGCTACCCTTGGTCTGGGTCTGGCCTCCTCCGCTGCCTCCGCCATTCAGTTCACCGCTGCCCTAGCGCCAGCGGCGGGTATTATCGCTGGTCTACCATCTGGTATCGGCGTCCTGTCAGCCGGAATGACCACGCTCAGCGTCGCCACGTTGGGCGTAGGGGACGCCTTCGCCTCCGCCTTCGGCGATGCGGAGGAGTTCGAAGAGGCGATGGAGGGGCTAGCCCCCAACGTCCAAGCCGCCGCCCAGGCGCTCCGGGACATGGCTCCCCAGCTAGACGCCCTTCGCGATCGGGTACAGGACGCCTTCTTCCAAGACTTCGACACGGTTTTGAATTCCCTGGCAGAGACCCTTATGGGGCCTGTCTCGGACGGCATGACCTCCGTAGCCACCCAGATGAACGGCATCATCATGGGTCTTACGGGTGTGGCGACTTCCGCTGAAGGCGTGGACTTCGTTACCCAGAGCTTCGCTATCATGGAAGGGATTCTGGCGCGACTTCAGGAACCCCTAGTCGCCCTGTTCTCTTCGCTACTGAACGTCGGTACTGCGATCAATGAGGCGTTCGGGGCAAATGCTGGCGCTGGTCTTGCCGACATGATCACAAGGTTTGCTGAGTTCCTAGAACAGGCAGCGGCTTCAGGTCAAGCGGTTGCGTGGGTTAAAGACGCAATGGCGGTCTTCTCCGCCATTGGAGACATCCTCTCCCCTATCGTCGGGATCTTCGGTTCGATCGGGGCCGCCGCATCCGCCACGGGCGGCAACATCCTCGGGGCGTTCGGTGAAGTTCTGAGCGTATTCGATGACTTCCTGTCCTCTGTTCAGGGCCAACAAGTCTTGATTACCCTGTTCGAAGCGTTGAACACGGTTGGTGATGCTTTCGCTACGGTTCTCCAGGGGATCGCTCCTGCCATTCCGCCGATCATTGCGGGTATCTCCAGCATTCTTGGTGTGGTTGCTCCGCTACTCGGTCCACTTTCCCAGCTCGTGGGCTCTGTCCTCACGGCGCTTGCTCCGATCTTGCGTGTAGTGGCCTCTGCGATTGCTCCCATAATCGCACCTTTGACCGAAGTAATCAGTTTGCTAGGACCAATCCTTGTTGACGCGATTACGACCCTTATGCCCATTATTCAGCTTTTGGCTCGTTTGTTGGGAGGGGCCCTCGGTGTCGCAATTGAGCTAGTTGCGTCCGTTTTGGAGGCACTTGCCCCAATTTTCACGGTCATCTTGGATGCCCTTGCACCACTGATCGAAGCTCTGGAACCCCTCTTCCAGCTCCTCGGGGTGATCGCGGACCTGATTGGCTCCGTGCTGGAGCCGGTTATCCAGGTACTCGGGGACATCTTGCTGTGGCTGGTAGAAAACGTCATCCTTCCGTTCGTAGTGCCCATCATTGAGAACCTGATTGAAACGCTGGTCATCGGTCTAGGCGCGGCGATTGAACACGTCGTGGGGCAATTCCAGCTTGCCGGTGAAGGCATGAAGATCATTTGGGACTTTATCAAGAATACTATCACAAAACGGGCAGAAGAAATCTCCCGTAGCTGGGATGCCCTAGTTGCCCTATTCCAGGTAGGGTGGTCGATTCTTAACAATCGCGTGTTTACTCCCATTAAGAACGGGATTAACACCGTTAAGAACGTCGTCTCCACCGCGCTGAGTAACACGAAGGATGCTTGGAACTCCTTCGTCGGCTTCGTCAAGGGCATCCCGGGCAAGATCAGCGGAGCCCTGAGTTCCATGTTCTCCCCACTGGCATCGGGATTCCGGTCCGCGATCAACAGCGTGATCAGCGGGTGGAACAACCTTTCGTTTAGCATCCCCTCCGTGGACATTCCCGGTCTCGGGGAAGTTGGCGGCGGTACTATCAACACGCCCAACATCCCGTACCTGGCACGTGGTGCACTTGTCACGGGTCCCACCGTTGCCATGGTGGGTGAGGCTGGTACTGAGGCTGTGCTTCCCCTGGAAGACCGGCGTACGGAAGCACTCCTGGCCGGAGCGATTCAAGCCGCTCTGACAGGAATGGGCGGAGATCTCGGAAGCGGCACCCAAGTGGGCGAAGCCCCGAACATCTCCGTCACTGTACGAATTGGTGAACGCGAGCTTGATGCTATGATCGATACGCGTATTGATTCAAACAACCAGCAAATGTTGCGCCGAGCGCGATCCGGTACCAGGAGGAATCATTAATGGCGACGCTTACGGCGCAATACCTCCCCACCCTGGGGCGTATTCGGCTTACACTCGGGAGTCCTACGACGAACGTCCGTTACCGTTTGCAGCGGTCCACGGATGGTGGTACCACCTGGGTGGACGTTCGCGGTGGGTCGGCTATGGGCACGCAAGGCGTGACCATTGTTGATGACTACGAATACACCCCGAACCGGGAAAACCAGTACCGTGTTCTTGCGCCGGTCTTCTATGACTCGTTCAACCGCGCATATCCAAGTGGTGGCGCTCTGTCCCTTCCAGGAGTATCGGGTGGTTACGCTTCCACGCCGGACAATGCGGCGCTGGACATCGTGGGGGACATTGATCTTCGCATTGATCTAACTCCGAACTCCTGGACGGGTACGCAAGATGGGCTACTGGGGAAGTGGACCACCGGTACCAATCAACGTTCCTATCTTCTGACTTTGGAGTCCAATGGTCGTCCCCGCATCTGGTGGACCACGGGCGGTACTTCCGGTACACAACTCACACAAACCGCCAATGTGCCAGTTCCCATCTCCTCGGGGCGTCTGTCTCTTCGTGTCACGCTTGACGTAAACAATGGCGCGGGTGGTCACACGGCGACCTTCTATACCGCTCCTGGTGGGGTAGGACTTTCGTCTGGACCCTGGACGCAACTGGGTGATCCGCGAATTGGGGCTGGGGTTACCTCTATCTTCTCTGGCTCCGCTGTTCTGGAGATTGGATCGTGGAGTGCGGGCACGGCAGGCGTGTTCCCCGGACAGGTTCACGCGGCCCAGGTGCGCAACGGCATCGCAGGAGCAATTGTCGCGAATCCTGACTTCACCCCACAGGCGGCGGGAACCACGAACTTCGTGGACTCCGCTGGCCGTACGTGGACAGTTCAGGGGACGGCTTCGGTCATCACCATTTCCCCTGTCCCAGGGGCTAACTGGGGGACCGCAGACACAGGACAAGACTGGAACCTCGGAGCTTCGTCCGCTGGTTTCGGTCTCTGGGTGAACAACGGCGTAGGCGTATCCCGAAGCACCCAGCCCTCCGGACGCATCGTGGAACAGCTAACCGATCCAATCCCTGGATTGGAAGACGGAGATATCACCTGGTCGGCCATCTACCCGGATGCACAGGACACAATGGACCACGCTGTTGAGTGGGGGGTGGGATTGCGCAGTATTGACTTTGACAACATGTACGAGTCCAATATCCTATTCAGTACTGAATCAGATGATTTCTCGGTTGAGCTTCGCCTAGGTAAGTTCATTGCCAACTCCTACACTTCCCTGGGAACCACCACGCTGGGTACGTGGACTCCTGGCATCCCGTGGCACGCGCGTTTTCGCCTCCAGGGAACTAGCCTTGCTGCGAAGGCGTGGCAGGAAGGGGATACCGAACCTACGAACTGGGCTCTGTTCGTGACTGATACGGACATTGTGACTGGTACGGCTGTTAACATGCGGTCGTATAAGGACACAGGACTGTCATTTGAACAGTGGTTTGGACCCATGGAGGCGCACACGATTCCACCAACCGTAGGAGCCTTCGCGACGATTACCCCAGAGCAGGTAGAGACGTTCCTGAAGTCTGTTACCTACCCGGTGTTGAACCGCGAGCTTGATTGCGTGGACTGGAACGCCCTAGACCGCAACTCTCGCGCGGGGTTCTTCGATATCAAGGGACGCCACGAGATCTTGGCGATTGCCGACGTGGGCTCCTCTGGCTCGTTCAACCTCACGTTTGTGACGAACGATGAAGACACCCTTCGCGGGGTTCGGGCCCTCCTGACGTACGGCGGTATTCTATACCTACAGCCTCCCGGGGACGTGGAGGAGGATTGCCCCACGGATTACTCCGGCATCCCAGACGGCTACGTGATGTGGGACGGCCACGAGGAGCGTCACTCGGTACGCGGAACCAACCTGCGTGGATGGACTGTGGGCTTCACCCGAGTGGCGGCCGTGGATCAAGAGGGAGTCATCCCCACCACGATGACGTGGCAAATGCTCTGGGACATGATCGGGCCTGAAGGGACTTGGGAAACGGTGTGGGCTACGTGGCCCACCTGGCAAGAACTCTGGCTAGAAGAGGGAAGCATCAGTTCATTCGGGGGTGAGGTGCTGTGAGCGATCGGGCCAATAATGATCTGGCAGCGTTGTTGACTCCAGCCCCTTCGAAGGGTGTTCAGTTCAGTCAAGGCAAGATCTTGACATGGGATCGCGAGCAATTGCGGAACACGATTGAGTGGCGGGGGATCACCCTTACTGACCTCCCCATGATCGAAGGTCTGAACAACCTGGTTCTTAAGCCAGGGGATGTTGTCGGCCTGATGGGCTGGGCCCCTGAGAACGCCAAGGGTGTGGGTACCTGGTGGATCATCGGCAAACTGTCGAATCCCGGGGAGTTCATCGCGGACTTGACGTTCTTCCTTGGACAAGTCCGATTCATGACGAAGAACGATGGATTTGACCAGGTGTACTTCGGTTCGGATACTGATGGCGAACCGTTGACGCTGTTCTTCTACGGGGATTCGGCGTCCACGCGCGCAATCGAGATCGCGAACCGCAACCATATCCAAATCAACTACGCGGATGGCCGCCGCGCAATCCGCATTGATGGCACCGAAGCGTCGCAGATCATCCGGATTTTTGACCAGGCGGGGAACGAGATGTTCTCCACCAACGGCGGTACCGCCGGTATCGGTATGGCTGACCCCTGGATTCCGTACCTAGTACAACCCACCACGGATGCACAACAGCTAGGGACGACGTTCCTTCCCGCCACCACTTCAGCGGCATACCAAACCATCTGGCGCGGATACAACCCTATATATCATCCGCGTGTCGCGTACGGCATTCGCATCCTTGCCACCGGGACCGCCGGGTGGGAACTTCGAATGAACCCGGATGGAGCGGGACCGACCACCGTTGCAAGCGGTTCTGGTAGTGCCGGAGGCATCGTGGACGTTCCCGGCTTCGGCACCACGTTCACCCCGGGGCGAGAAGTAGAGATCATCGTGAACGCCCGGAACACAGGAGGCGGAACTACGCATATCGGGGTAGACCGCATGTACGGAAGGCAGAGCTAAGTGGTTACTGCTGCCGACTTCGCGGCCTTGATTGCAGGCTCCCACACCGCGCGATTCCGTGCTGTCCTGGTGGAGGGGTTCCAGACCGGAACCGATCCCTCTGGTTTGGACATGCGCGTGATCGGTGGAGGGGTAGAGTACGACGCGTCCGCCGAGATCCGTTCCACCGGAGGCGTCACGGTGGCCCAAGGGTGGCCGAACGCTCGGGATCTCCGCTTCGCCCCGTACGGGAGTGAAGTCTTCTTGGCGCGGGGTGTCGAGACCGGCGCGAGTGGTGTTCTCTGGGCACCTCTGGGGTACTACCGGATCAGTAAGACCACCCAATCCGATGCGGCCAAGGGGCCCATCGGCCTAGACCTAGATGACCGTATGGCGACGCTCATTGACTCACGCTTCATGCAACCGCGCCAGTGGCTTACCGGGACCACCGTTGGAGAGATAATCAACGAAGTGGTCTTGGAGGTGTATCCCGATGCGGTGATCCTGTGGGATGACGACTCGGACGAGTCACAGCTAGGACGCTCGTTGGTGGCGGAGGAGTCCCGTCTAGAGATCATCAAGACATTGGCGGAAGGTCTAGGCAAAATCTACTATTGGGACGAAATAGGGCGTCTCATCTTCCGCACTATCCCAAGCGAAACTGACATCATCTGGACAGTAAACGCGGGTCCCAATGGAGTCATGGTCAATACAGATCGCTCCATCTCCCGAGAGGGCGTTTATAACGCTGTGGTCGTGACGGGCGAAGGCGCGGACCAACTCAACCCTGTACGGGCTGTGGCGGTCAACGCCCAAGAGTCGAGTCCCACGTTCTTCGGTGGGCCCTTCGGCCGGGTGCCTCGCTTCTACTCTTCCTCGTTCATCACCACGGAGCCTCAGGCGGAGAATGCCGCCGTCAACCTCCTGAGGCAATCGCTAGGCGCTCCGTACGACGTGGGCCTGTCTGCGGTACCAAACCCCGCTGTGCGGCCGTATGATGTCCTGCGAGTGGTCTATAACGACGGAACCCGAGAGGTGCACATCGTGGACCGCGTGTCCATTCCTCTTGATGTGGACTCCGCGATCAGCATTGCCACTCGTCAGTCCGCGATCATCCATGTGGGGGTTCTCTAATGCCTATGACACCAACGTACGGTTTTGAGTACGAAACGCCGATGACCAAGCCGGGTATCACCCTGACGGGCGACTCGGACGGATCTTCTCCGATCCTTGCGGAACAGGTGGAGATCGCCCTAGCTGGAGTGGACAGCCGTCTTGCTTCCGTAGAGGGGGACGTGGCGATCCTGCAAAGCTCCTCCCCTACGGATACGGGGTGGTTGGCACTGTCCGTCACCGCCGCCGCCGGGTGGACACTTGCGTCCGCGTTTTATCGTCGTTGGGGTCCAATGGTGGGAATCCGCGTGGAGTACGAACGCACCGGAGCGGACATCGTGGCAGGCGCTAGCGGAAACATCGTGGGAGACCCACAGGTGTTTACGATCAACACCGTGGAAGCACGGCCATCCCAACAGTGGCAATTCATGTTTCACGCTTCACTCACTTCGGGTGGGTGTGTTTTGAATACCGCTGGAGTACTTGACATCACGGATGCGCATTCCAACTCCACGGTTGCAACCAACAACTTTGTTCGCTTCAGTACCACGTATTTCGGGTCCGTATTCTCGTAAGGGGAGACCATGCCAAACACGAGCAACTTCGGATTCGATTACGAATCGCCCACCTCCCTTCCCGGAACGACATTGACCGCCGGGCCCACTGGTGCGCTTCCGATTCTAGCCATTCAGGTGGACTCTGCTCTGAACTCCGTGTCCACCACGGTGTCTGAGCAGGCTTCTACTATTGCTGATATCCAATCCAGCCTGACCGGTAGCCAGACCACCATTACTAATCTGACCAACTGGACTAGGCGTGGAACAGTGAGCATGACGTTCGCGGGAGTGTCGTCTTCCACTTCGAACATCAGCTTCGGGTTCACCTTCCCCGGTGCGCCTACGGTGGTAACGAATATCGATATCGGGGCCGGGTCAACCGCCCGGTGGGAGTCGCGCGCCATTTCTATTTCGACTACCGGGTTTCAAATGTTCGTGTATCAGTCACAAGCTCTCACGGGGACATGGACTGATGTACCGGTTAGCTGGATTGCTCACTATCGTGCGTAAACACCTCGCGCTTTCGGCACCGCCAGGTGATCCCGCAGGAGGCACAGGCTTGCCACTCTTCCCCCTCTGAGGTGATGATCAGCTTGGCTTTGCAGACAGGACACCCCTCCCGGTAGCGGAGTCGGACCATGGCCCGGCGTTGCTTGGGCGCGGTGTTGCCCCAGATCCCGAAGGCATCCCCGCCGTTCAGCCGGTCACTTCGAAGACCTTCCAGGAGGCAATCCCGCTTGACGGGGCACGTTGAACAGAACGCCTTCGCGGTGTTGTTGACTACCCCCACGTTCGGGTCAGCGTCCCAAGGGTCTCCGAAGGCGTCCGCATACCCACGGCACGCGGCTTTTGTCCTCCAGTCAGGGCGAGACCCCCCGCTTGCGCGAGGGGTCTCGGTCCTTTTATCACCGGATTGATGCAAGTTGTCTCCTTAGTACTTTCCTGCGCAGATGGGGCCCAGGCCGCGAGCGATGCTCTCTTCATCCGTGAGGGCCCGGCCGCAGTGTGCACAGGCTGACATAGCCAAGCCGTACTGGCCCGCCTCTTCGATGCTCATCCGGTCATTGGCGCGGATCTTGCGGATGGCTCCCGGCTCCTTCTCCCCGAAGCCCTGGGACGCTTCGTCCCAGGGACAGGCGTAGAGGTGGCCGGAGCCGTAGACGGCCCGCTTGACCTTGTACGCCGTGCCGTCTGCGGTACGGTAGAGACCCACGGTCACCCCGTTCTCAGCGGGGGCCTGGTAGGCGGTCCGGTTGATCTTGGGAAGGGTCTTCAGGTGGTTGATGATCTCGGACGCGCGTCCCATCTCCAGGACCCCAGCGTCCAGGAACTCCATGTACTTGGCCTGTTCCTCGGGGGTGTAGCGCTCCGTGACCAAGATGCGGATGTAGTCGATCTGCTTGGGGGTGGCCTGGGTGGTCATGTTCGTGTCCTTCCGTCGTTTGTCTTTGTAGAAACCACCATACAGCACGTTCAGGGGACCCCGCAAGGGGGTCCCCTACTTTGGTCCGTATGCCCGGTAACCTCGGTAAATGCGGAAGATCTTCCAGTAAGCCAGCCACAGGTAGCTCACCGCCAGCACGAAAGCCAGTTGAATGATCCACTCGTTTTCGGCCAACGGCCGGAGATACAGCGGGTAGTACCGCACAGTGTCCGGCGGCTGGAACAAGACTCGGAGACCCACCCAGGTGGTGAGGAGCGCAAGCGCCATCTTGGCCGCCCAAGCCGATAGTTCAACTTTGAACCGATACCAGTTCACCGCTCACCCCCGCCGTTGATCCATTGATAGATGGAGACGGACAGGGCTACGTACAGGGTCAGGGCGAACAACACCGCCAGTAGAAGCATCTTGGGTCCTTAATCATGGTAGGTACAGGGGCCGTCCCTGCAAAGATAGCTTGCGGGAACGACCCCCGTCAAGGGTTAGAAGTCGTGGTCAGCCACGTGGAAGACAGTCAGCCCAAGCTGTTCCCTCCACATACGGACGACGCGGTTCCGGTCATCGAAGACGCCGAAGATGTGGTGACCGTCCGGGCGAATGTTCTTGTCGAACAGCTCCCGCTTGACGATCGTATCCGGCCGCCGGTCTCCGGTGGTTCGCATGTACAGCGGGTTGTCCAGGTCGCATGTGAGGATGCCGGGGGCGTTGATCCACGCCACGGTGTCCTCCCGGCAAGACTCCGGCCGTCCGGACACGAAGATGATCATCGCTCCGGATTGCTGGAGGGACCCCACGGTGTTGAACACGTCCGGGTGGTAGAGGTCTTCGCTCACCCGGTCGTAGTCGTGGATACCCCGCGTGGAGGGGGCCGCGTCGTGCTCCTCGGACCTCCATGTGAGGGTCCCGTCAATGTCGCACAGGTAGACGGGCTGAAGCCCCAGCTCGGTCGGTTGCACGTAGTGATCTGGTTCGTACTCTTTGTAAGACATCCTTCGTCCTTTCGTCGTTGCTTGCATGGAGGCGCGACCGGGAGTCGAACCCGGCTGAGTGGCTTTGCAGGCCGCTACCTAACCGCTCGGACATCACGCCGTGTCGCCGGAAGGCAGGGTTCCTAGGTCTCGTCAACGTTCGGCCGAACTCAGAAACTTCGGGCCATGAAGGCTCCGGCGGGTAGCGCCGAGAGTGTCTAGAATTCCCGACGCTTACCGTGGACCGTGACGGATTCGAACCGACAACCCTCTGTGTGCAAAACAGATGCTCTACCGTTGGAGCTAACAGCCCTTGATTGGTCCGGCTCGGGGTTTGAAGCCGTCCGGACCTTGTACACCGTGAGGGATTCGAACCCCCAACCCTCTGTTTGTAGGACAGATGCACTTCCGTTGTGCTAACGGTGCGTAGCGAACCAGGGAATCGAACCCCAGACCCTCATCGTATCAGGATGATGCTCTAACCACTGAGCTAGTTCGCTTTGGTACGTACCCGGAAGCGCTTCCGTCACGTACACCCCTTGCGGGGTCCGATTCACAACTGTCACAGAGTGCCTACAGCCTTCCGGAAGGGGTAGGCGGTATGTCGTTGCGTGGCTCGGTACACCACAGTACGTCCCCCGGGATTCGAACCCGGGACTCGGAGCGTAGGAGGCTCCAGCTCTATCCACTGAGCTAGGGACGTGTACGCCGTGAAGGATTCGAACCTTCGCCCTATGTATTAAAAGTACACAGCTCTGACCAAACTGAGCTAACGGCGCATAGTGGGTGATGAGGGATTCGAACCCCCGACCTATGCATTAAGAGTACAAAGCTCTGACCAGACTGAGCTAATCACCCAATGTAGTTGTAACGTCTCCCGCCGTGGAATCGAACCACGCCACCCGGGACTTCACTCCGGTGCTCTGCCAACTGAGCTAGCGAGAGGGAGCCCCGGACCGGCATCGAACCGGTGACCTTCCGTTTACGAGACGGATGCTACTGCCGAACTGAGCTACCGAGGCACTGTATTAAATCTGGTATGTCCACCCTTGCATACGCCTTGTCCGCCTGGTGTGACAGTTGGCGCATCGGATTTCACATTTGGCTATCTCGAATTCCAGACGCTCTAGAGAACACGTTAGGTAGTCACTCACCCGTCCGCCCTTGCGGTTCAGAGGTTCGATGTGATCGAACTCCAGCACCTCAATGTCCGACTCTCCGCAATCCACGCATGGATGCGACATAAGCCAGTTATAGAGATGTGTTCTATTCCGGCGCTTGGTTACGTTGTTGTACTGTTTTGCCTTATCTATGTACTTTTGTCTGTTCTTCATATAGTGATTGCGCCGGTATACGGCCAAGCACTCGTTACAGTTGTTGTGTCTGTGTTCCGTTTTCTTGTTCCGCAAGCGGAACTCAACCAAGGGCTTGGACTGCTTGCATGTGTTGCATGTCTTCATGTCTCCATGATACCAGAGACTTTGAAGACACTACACCGAACCGGTAACAGGATTCGAACCCGTTCTAACTGAGTGGAAATCAGTTGTGCAACCCATACACCACACCGGCATGAACACCCGCTCACCTAAGTGATGGCAGTCACCTAGACCTCTCGCGAGTGCGACCCCTGCCAGGGTCTTGGAGCTAAGCCGGGTATGAGCCGTACCGCTCCCGTGCCCTAGGGAGGAATCGAACCTCCACACGTGGCTTCGTAGACCACAGCTCTATCCGTTGAGCTACCAGGGCGTGCGGTGAAGGGCCAGGGAGTGCGTCCCTGCTGTCCTTCACAACCCCATCGCACGTCGTGGGGCACCTGTTGTCGGCTTCTCTGAGCGGCCTTGACGGTCGGTACTACCGTAGTACTGGTCCCCGGATTCGAACCGGGACTGGAGGGCTTTTGAGACCCGTGCCTCTGCCGTTGGGCTACACCAGCGTAACGCGAGAGGGATTCGAACCCTCACTGAACGGTCTCTGAAGCCGATGCCTCTGCCAATTGGGCTACCGCGTCGTACTCCAGGAGGGATTCGAACCCCCAACCTCACAGTCCTTAGCCGTGCGCCTCTTTCCGTTGGGCTACTGGAGCGTATTCACTTGGCTTGCGTGCCCAAGGGTGGAATCGAACCACCGGCCACCAGCTTCGGAAGCTGGCACTCTATCCGCTGAGTTACCTGGGCGGGGTGTACGACGGGATTCGAACCCGCAACATCTCGGACCACAACCGAGCGCACTGCCTTCGTGCTTCGTACACAGTCGGGATGAGAGGACTCGAACCTCCGGTGTCCTGCTCCCAAAGCAGGCGTCTTTGCCGCTAGACGACATCCCGTAGTGCACCGTTGCTGCCGGGTGGTGCCTCCCCATGTCACGTTATCTCTGAGAACTTCGCGTGAGCATTGCGCCATGTAAGGGGATCGAACCCTCTACCCCTCGCGTGACAAGCGAGTGCTCTCCCAATGAGCTAACACGGCATGTTGAGTTAGTGGGGGTGGCGTACACAACATCCACCACCCCCGAAGCGACCACAGCCGAACAGGACGCTAGTACTCCGACAGGGATTCGAACCCTGTACCCGAGATTGAAAGACTCGGATCTTAACCCATAGACTACCGGAGCTAGGGGACGGACGCTGAGGACCCTAGTCCTCGCGGTGGCCTTTAACGCGTCTCATTCCACGCGACCGTCCTTGCTGCGCACCGTGGATTCGAACCACGAACTTCCCGGGTCAGAGCCGGACGTTCTGCCAGTTGAACTAGCGCGCATCGCTATTCAGTTAAAACGGAACTCTCGCCACAATTTCAGCTTAAGCGCTCACTTCGACCGGTTCCGTAGCTCCCCGTGCTGGATTCGAACCAACGACATCGGAGTTAACAGCTCCGCGTTCTGCCACTGAACTAACAGGGATCAACTTGCCTGGCTCGGTTGCCTGGGTTCGAACCAGGAACCTCTAGGATCAAAGCCTAGCGTGCTGCCAGCTTACACCACAACCGATTAAGTGTGGACCTGGTGGACGCTCCCAGGTCCCCTAGCCGATGGCTCAGCTAAGTGTGTTGGCCTTCCTTCGATGGCGTCCTACCAACGTACCGCGTACGGGGATCGAACCCATACCCCCGGATTGAGAATCCGGTATCCAGAACCACTAGACCAACGCGGCTTGTTGGGGCTCGGCTCACTACTTCCGAGCCCCGGAATGTTTACGCTAGGTCCACCAGTCAGTTACCCGGGACTGTCCCGGGGTGCTGTCTGCGGTGTGAACCCGTCCCCGCCGCAGGTTTCGAACCTGCCCTGTCAAAGACATCCGGTTTACAGCCGGATTGAAGCGCCAAGCTCCGGACGGGGTTGATTGGGGGTGGGTGGAGTCGAAGACACCCACCCCCTGAGGCCCTTCGGTTCGAACGAAGGTCCCCCGCGCTCGTGGGGTAGAAAGGTTAGAAACACCCCCACTGATAAGCGCTGTGTGTAGTTGTGTACGCGGCGAGCTGAGGAATTGAACCCCTGCCGTTTCCGACCCCATCCCTGTTTTCGAGACAGGTTGCCTCACCGTGGGCGGAACTCGCCATGTCTTGCGCGGAGAGAGGTGGAATCGAACCACGGCCCCGAAGGACCACCGGTTTAGCAAACCGGACGCGCTTGCCAGTACGCGCACTCTCCTAAAGACGGACCGTTCCCCGGCGATCAAAACGCCCGTTTATCCCCTGCCTAAGCACGGTCCGTCTAGTAGCGGGAACGGGATTCGAACCCGTATCAGCCTGGTTATGAGCCAGGTGCTCTACCGTTAAGCTATCCCGCGTTGTAGGGCTTGCGCCCTCCCTTGGTGTACGAGCCTACACACCGTGCGTGCCAGGGTTCCGACCCCTGCCTGTCTTCGGATCTACCATCTACGGAAGAGTGAACTTCCTACGGCGATTCCCTACCGACGCTCCCCAGAGCTACACGCGTCCGGAACCACCCGGATTTTACCAGTTCACCGGCTCATGACTTCCTGTGAACAATGTTCGAATGCCTTAGTGCTGGTTAGGCATCTAGACATGTGGGCGAACATCCCGCACCCCCGAGAGGAATCGAACCTCTTCTGTCGCGGTTTTGGAGACCGCCGCTCTGCCAGTGAGCTACGAAGGTATGTGCCGAGCCGAAGCCCGGACTTCGATCTTACATGAACTCTACGTCCATGTCTTCACCGTTATCCCAGTCGAGATCATCCCACTTGTCAGACATGGTGTCCTTCCGTCGTTGTTCTTGCGTCGTTGGGAGTAATCTATCAGAGTCCCCCGAGGCTGTCAACCCCGGGGTCCCCCTTTAGCGTTTCCCCTGGTCAGGAGGCAATCCAGCGGTATCCCAGACCGTCCAGGTACTTCGACTCCACCTTGCCATCACCCTGAAGCTGGCGCAACGAAGTGTAAACCTGTTGTTCCTTCTCCCCGTCCAGCGCCTTCGCGATGTCCGGCTTGGAGATCCCGGCGGCCCCTGCCTCCTGGACGATTTCCAGAATGCGGGCGTTGCGGGCCTGGACCTCCGGGGACGGCTTGCGGCCTCGCTTGCCCTTCGTGGGCTCTGGTTCAGGTTGGATCTCCTGACCCAGTGCCGTCAGCTCGTCCGCCGCCTTCACGGTGGCGATATCCGGGGCCTGGGTGTACTCCGCTGACCCCGGATTGCGATCGAACGGGACCGCCTTCACCTCTTCGGCGTGGATCAACGCGGCGGCTTGTTCCGCCGCCTCACGGAGCGCCTGAAGGTCCGGCATCCGGTCCGCTACCTCTGATGGCTCCGGCGTGGTCTCCGGCTCGGAGACCGGCTCTGGGGCGGCCTTCGGCGGATTGCCGCGCTCGCGGTTGCGCTGTGCGCGCTTGGCGAAGGCGTTGTTCTCTGGGGCCTTCTGTCGGTTCGTCGCTACCCAAAACGGCATGGTGTGTCCTTCCTAGCCGGTGTTCACCCGGCGGATGTTGTAGTTGGAGCCGACTCGGTACGGCTCCCAGTACGCCACGGGCGTGAGGCCGAACTTCAGCTCCGGGATCAACTTGATGAACTCCTCAGACTTCATCGGGTAGATCGCCCCCGTGTCGTTGTTTTGCATCCGGATCGTGGCCCCGCTGCGGATCGGCTTCCACTGGTGGAACCGGAGCTGAGCCCGAAACGCTTCCGCCTCGCGCCAGTCGTACTTGGTGTCCGGCTTCAGCGTGTAGTCGTCCGTTCGGATGTCATACCGGAACTCACTCCAAGGGTGCTCCCAAGGGATCGATCCGTCCGAAGCGTACGGGATAAGTTTGGTCTTACTTACCATGATGTAGCCCTTCATGAGGGCGGGGGCCCCGAAGGACCCCCGCACGGTGTTCTAGAAGCCGGGGTCCGTGGTGAACCCACCAGCGGCGTTACCCACCACCGGCTTGTGGACCGAGGAGACCGGCGGGAAGCTGGTCACCTCCTGGGCACCCGTGGCCGGAGCCTTGAAAGTCCCCGCCATCTCGATGATCGGGTTACCGTCGTTGGAGAGACGGCCGTCCCGGTCGGCTCGGGTGGTGACCTGAACCGTCTTGCCCACGAGGACGCGCGCGATCTGGTCAAGGGTCGGCTTGTGCGCAACGAGCGTCTTGCCGGTGATCCCGAAGGCGCTCATGTTGCCCAGGAACATCCCGGCGGCCTTCTCGGTCTTGTAAATCCGGGCCGCGAAGGTGGTGGGACGCTTGCCCGCGTGGGGGCCCTCCGTGACCTTCAGCTTGAATTCGATTTGGGGGGTCTTCTTCTGCGAGGACTCCCCCGCCTCCGCCGACTCCACGCGCACGGTGTACGTGCCGATCGGGGCCGGTTCCGCGAAGCCCTGGTTCTCAGCGGCCTTGACCAGGGTCTCCCAGGATTCATCTGCCATGTTGTTCTCCCTTTCTGTTACGGCTGGAAGCCGTTGAAGATGTGCCCCATCATCTGTGTGATGTTGGGATTGCTGACTGCGTTGGTTTCGAAGCGGTCTTCGAAGTGGGACCCCGTAATGAACATGGGGTGGGGCTTGACCAGAAGCCGCCGTTCCGTGGGGGATTCGTCGGTAACGATCCCGTCCGGTCCGGGGAGCTGGGCTACGCGAAGACATGCCGTGGTGTTCATCCAATAGGCGATGCCGTTGCGGAGCTGTCCTTCCATGTGGGGGACGTAGGTGCCGTCTTGCTGAAGCTTGCCCTCCGAGGTGAACACGACGACGCGCGCCGGGTTCTTGGGGTCCTTCACGATGTCCCGGAACCGCTTGATGCGGTCCGACATGTGCGCGAGGAGCCTTCCCCAGTCCTGTTGTTGAAGCCCGGTCATGTCCGGCTGGATTGCCTTCTTGCACCGGTTCTGGACCTCGGTCACGGAGTCCATCGCGATGGACTGGAACGGGTGGTCAGGCTGGATAACCCAGTTGATCACCTGATCCACGGTCTCCCACCGATGTACGTCCACAACGCAGATGTCCCACGTCCCGTCCGGCTTCGGTGGCGCTTCGGCGGGGTTCTCCCACCACGTCACGCGGTACGGCTGTTCCGGGTTGTTCGGGTTGCGCCTTCCTTCGAAGGCGTTCCACGATCCTTCGGCGTCCAGGGCCAGAAGCGGTCCTGGAGCCGTGGCCGCAAGTGAGGACTTTCCGGTCTTCGTCTTGCCGTACACGAGGAATGAGGCGTTGTGCCTCGGGTTTCGTTCTGTCATCGTGTCCTTTCCCGGTTCGTCTTAGGGTCACAATTCTATCAGACTCCCTTCTGGGGAGGGTCTTGGTAGCGGGCCAGCGGGTCCCTTTCCTGGAAGCCGTCCCGGAGGGCGTGTTCCACGCGGGAACCGTCATCGAACATGGGGCACACCGTGAAGAACGGGCACTCCCAGGAACAGTCCTTCGTCGGGTTCGGGTAGGCGATGGCCCCCGCCGCCTGGGGCGAAGCGTGTTCCAGGAGGGCTTCCACGCGGAACATGCTGGAGATGATCTCGTGGAGCCGCGCTTCGTACGACCCAATCTCCTGGTTGTTGTGGTGGATCTCGTATCGGGCATAGAAGGGGGGCTTCGCGGCCTTGGTCCGCTTGACCTTCTTCAGGACGTTGTACAGGGCCCCGTCCGTCCAGGCTCCGTCCTTGGTCCACGACTCAAGCCAGTGATAGTGAAGCATCTGGGGGTCCGTCTGGAGCATTGGCAGCGCCATGGTGATGGACTGGGCGGTCTTGTGGTCCATGAACAGGCGCTTCCCGTCCATCCTCCGGCGCACTCGCGCGTCCAGCTTGCCGACGATTTCGAACGGCTTGCCGTAGCGGTTGGCGAGTACAGGGAACACGCGGTCCCCTGAAACCGAGACGGTCTCCTCAGTGCCGATGAACTCCAGGTCCGCGTCTTCGCCGCTCTCAGCGATCCACTCCCCGTAGCCCTCCACCATGATGCGTTCCAGTTCGCAGTCTTTGTTGAACGCCTCGGTAGTGCCCTGGTCCGGGGCGTCCCCGGTCATGACCAGGTACGCCACGTACGCGCTCCAGTCCTTGTCCTGAGCCGCCTTCAGCTCCTCCAGCGAGTCCAGGCCCGGCGTGTAGTACGCCTCCAGGGCCACGTGGACCCGAGACCCTGACCGGAGTGGCCCCGTGGGGTCATTGCCCTTGGGCCCGAGGCCCCGGAACTCCGAGAGGTACCACTTCCTACGGCAGCGGAGGAACGTCTTCATCTCTGAGTGACTGATACGTCGCACAGTGTTTCGATTCATCTTCATGTCCTTTCACCTGGGCCTCAATACGAGGCCCCCATTTCCTAACCCACGCCTTGCGATTGGCAAGACGTTTCCGGGCCCGCTCCTGAGCAATGTACTCAGGAGTGGCCCGGGGATCGTCGTAGCGTAGACCGCCTATTGTTACCCCTCCATCAAGCTGGTGGCCTCCAGACGCGCGGCTTCGGCGTCCAGCGCGGCGGTGTCCTTGCCGAGCTTGCGAAGCTTAACCCGGTCCCGGACAATCTCCTCCAGCCGCTCCGCCTTCGTGATGAGGCGTTCAATCTGGGTCTCTTCGATCGTCCCGGCGGTCACCAGGTCAATGATCGTGACGGAGCTGTGGACCTCGGAGCCGATGCGGTGGATACGGTCTTCACCTTGCTTCAGTTCCACCAGGGACCAACCGCGTTGAAGCCGGACCATGGTGTCCGCCCGGGTGAGGTTCAGGCCCACCCCGCCAGCTTTGTACGTGAACAGGATGTAGTCGATGTCCCCCGCTTGGAACGCCTGAACCGCCTTGTCCCGCTCGTCCGCCGACACACCGCCCGTGATCTGGGCGAAGGGGATTCCTTCGTCCGTGAGGCGCTTCGCGGCCAAGTCGATAAGCTGGCGGTGTTCAGCGGCGATAGCTAGGGGCTTCCCGGGGTTGTCCGAGATGATCTCCATCAGCTCGTCCACCTTCGGGGACGGGTCCGTAAGACTCACCTTCCACGTGGTGGGGTCCTTGGGGGTCTCCCCCTTGTCCACCTCGCAGTAAGCCGAAGAGAACTGGAGGAGTCGGGTAGCCCCGGCAAGGTTGCCGTCCGCCACGAGGACCGTTCCGTCCTCCAGGACGGTCACCAGTTGGTCCGCGATCTCCTGGTACGCCTTCGCCTGCTTGGGGCTCATTTCCACGTCGCGGCGCACGTACACCTTGTCCGGGAGCTGGGAGAGGACTTCAGCTTTGATCATGCGGCGGAACATGGGGTCCACCAGGGAGAAGAACTCTTCCTTGCGGGCCGGGTTCAGGCCCACAATCTCCATACCCCCGAAGGCGTTGAACTGGAGGAGCGCGTACCGCTCCAGGAACGCGGACTTGGCGGGGAACTCCTCGGGGTTCACCGTGTGGAGGATGGACCACAGGTCCCCAGGGTGGTTCGCCACGGGCGTCCCCGTCAGGGCCCAACGGTAGTTCACCGTGGGGCCGTGGAAGACGCTCCAGATGGCGCGCGACTGGAGGGCGTTGGGGTCCTTCACCCGGTGGGCTTCGTCCAGCACGCACACGCGGAACGGGATGGCGTTCAGCTCCTTGGGGTGAACCTCGCACGCAGACGCCTTCATGCCCGGAGTCCCCGCCTTGGGATCGCACTCAGTGCACTTCTTCATCCTGTTCGGTCCGTAAGCGGACAGACGCGAGTGGAGGCGCATGGATTCCAGGTTCATGATGATGACCGCGTTCGGAGCCTTGACGGCTTCGGCCAGTTGCTTGCGGCGCTTGGGGGCGGTTCCCTGGATAACGAACGGGTTGGCCTCCGGGAGCCACTGGCGGATCTCGCGTTCCCAGTTGCGCTTCAGCGTGTTGGGGCAGACGATCAGCGCCGGGTAGGCCCCGCCGCCGAACTCCTCCATGATCATGTCCACGCGTCGCAAGCCCGCGATCGTCTGGAAGGTCTTGCCCGAACCCATCTCGTCCCCGAGGATGGCGTGCTGGGCGGCCACCAGGAAGTCAGCACCCGGGATCTGGAAGGGGTACAGCTTTTCGTCGTGGTCGTTGACAGGAAGGTAAGAGTCCTCCGGCTTCATCGCCTCGCGGAGGGACAAAGCCCGGTCCCGGCGGTCACGCTTGCCCCGCGACCATTCGCCAAGCCCTTTGCCCACCACGAGCCGTTCCCCGAACTGGGAGCGGAGCACGATGCACGACGCCCAGGACAGGGGGAGGGTCCACCGCTTGGTGTCCTTCTCCCAGCGCTTGCCCGGGATCTGCTTGATGGGGTACGTGTCGTTCCAGGGGGTGGGCTCCAGCTCACCCAGGGCGGTCAGCCCGTGAAGGGTGATACGGTCCGGGCGGTTCGGGTGTACTTCGGCAAGAATGTTCATCATGGCGTCTTCCTTCCTTCGTCTTCGGATTCCAGCCTAGCATCCGCGACGATCTTTGACCACCGGGGGTAGTCCACGTCTTTCAACAGGGCGAATGCCTGTCGGGCCGCATCGTTGGCGTGGCGAAGAGACGCGATTCTCCACCCGATGTCCCGCAACATGTCATCGTTGGAGTATTTCAGGTTGGCCTTGGCGTACTGTCGCACATCCTTGATGCCGTGGAGCTGGGCAACGCCCTTCACCATGCCGGTGACCTCCAAGGCGTCCGTTTGTTGTGACAGCTTCGCGGTGCCTGGGGTGATGATGTACTTCTCAATGGCAATGTGAATGTTGTCCGGGCCGTACCATTCCGCCCACCGCTTCAGGGAGTCAGCTGTGTGGGGCGTGATCTCCCCCCGTGGGTACTGGACGGCATCGCGCATCCCGTCTTCGAAGTACACGAAGATTCCCGTCATCTTGCCCGGGTCCACTCCGATCAGGACGTACTGGTCTTCACGCGGCTGGGACATAATCCCTCTTCTCTCCCCATCGATCGCCGATGGACACGCCCGCCGTGAGCGGGATCGTCAACAGGTCGTGGTCGTTCATGACGCTGTTCATGATGTGGACCGTCTCTTCCACGTCCGCGTTGTCCACCTCCACGATCACTTCGTCGTGGACCGGGAGGCGCAACGCGTCTCCGAGTCCGGCCGCGTCCAGCTCCAGGAGTTTGGTCTTCAGGATCTCGGCGGCCATACCCTGAATCGTGAAGTTGACTAGCTTGTATTCCTTGCCGGTCTCACCGATGAAGCGGCGGTTCGTGAGCGGGGACTGGGTGTAGGGCATCCCCTCTTCGCGCGAGCGGAGTCGGGCCCGACGCTGGACTTCTTGCTGGAAGTCCGGGACGCCCGAGTACGACGCTGCGAAGTCCCGGGAGAGCTGTTCGACTTCCGCGAGCGGAACACCGGTAGTGGTCGCTAGCTTGTCGTTCCCGGCCCCGTACAGGGTGGCGTACACGTAACTCTTCGTGAGCTGGCGCTTCGGATCGTCCTTGTCAATGGTGGGGTCTTTGTAGATCCCCCGCGTCAAGGTGGTGAAGAAGTCCTCCTCCGTGGCGAAGGCGGCGGCCAAACCGGGGTCAGCCGATAGGTGGGCCATGATGCGCAACTCC
>LLBY010001320.1_pt3 | contig 38303 bp, 40 predicted proteins | sample 1489401 | NCBI WGS metagenome assembly LLBY01 (sample SAMN04092656, study PRJNA295927) | soil metagenome | biome: Soil prokaryotic community; feature: Bulk soil; isolation source: soil from tomato rhizosphere | host: tomato cultivar Hawaii 7996 | place: South Korea | collected 2011-11-01 | reverse complement strand
AGTCCAACTACCACAACATTATCAGACAAATCAATTTTATCCAAAGTAGTTGTTATTATATTTACCATAGCGCTAATTGGATTCCATTTTATAATTACTTAACTGAAATCATTATGCCATTATTGTAACTATCACTACGAAATTAAACTTAACCGATCCACTTTATGGAGCATCCTACGGATGGATCAAAATCTTTTGAGATATCATTCTTTTTGCCCTCTAATACTTTGTGAATATTTTCTTCCATGGTATGAACCGTTGGAATGGCATCTGGCTCTATCGCGTTGTTAATCTTGCCGTGGAAAACAAGTTTCTTTGACTCGTCAAAAAGAAATGGATCCGGAGTACAAACCGCTCCAAATTCCTTGGCAACGTGTTGTGTCTCATCTATCAAGTATGGGAAATTCAGTGAATATTCCTTTGCAAAATTTATCATATTGTCAAATCCCTCTCCCTCATAGCTTGGATCATTACTATTAATTCCAACTATTTGAAGCTCAGAAGGAGCAAATTTTGATTGCAGTGAGACAAGGTCTGAAATCCTAGCCTTTACGTATGGACAATGATTACAGATAAATACGATTAGTAAAGCTTTAGAGTTAAATTCATTCAAATTATGTATCTTATTGTCTACTCCTTTCAATGAAAAATTCGGTGCTTGAGAACCTGAACTTAATTTTTGTGCGGATTGCGTCTTGACCATACTAACAGGTGGGTAATAAAATAAATAAAAGTGTTATTTAGGTTGACTTTTATTTTGTAGTATTTACAAAATTCAAACAGATGGTCTGCCAATCCCCGCATAAAGACCCTTTTCAAATTTCTCAGGATGTAAAAACCCTCGTCCATCATAAATTGGCGTTTTACCCAAAACAGATGAATCAATATTCAAATATTCTTTATGATTGGTAGCCAAAATTATCAAATCTCTTCCAGTTATTGCTTCATCTAAATCCGAAATCAACCTAACATCCTTAAATTTCGCCAATAATCTATCATCTTTTACTAGCGGATCATGTACAATAACATCTTTGATTTTCAACTTTGCTAGTTCTCTAAGCAAGTCAAAAGTTGGTGATAAACGAGTATCCGATACCCCGCCACGGAATGCTAGACCCAAAATTGATATTTTGGATTTTCTTGAGTAGTGTCCCTTAATCAATTTTAATGCCTTATTCAATGAATATTTAGGCATCTCATTGTTTATTGCTCTACCTGTTTTCGTAATTCTGCAGTTTAATTTGTTTTTCAATCCAACATCGATGATGAATTGAGGATAGACAGGTATACATGCTCCACCTACCCCGATACCAGGATCATGAATATGACAAAAACTTTGAGAATTGGCTGCCTTCTTGGCCTCCCAAAAATTAATATTCAATTTGTCGCATAACCTTGCCAATTCGTTTGCCAGAGAAATGTTAACGTCTCTATAAACACCCTCAAACAATTTTTCTGCTTCGGCAGTTTTTATCCCGAGTATGCTTACTATTCCCTTCTTGTACAAAAGAGAAAATAAAGCTGACGCTATTTCTAAAGAATATGGATCATCTGCAGATATAATCCCTGGATGACCTTCCTCTATGTCAAATATGGCCCGCCCTTCATAGATTCGTTCAGGATTATATATGACTGAAAAATCAATTCCTGATTTCAACCCGCTTGCCCTTTCAAGCAAAGGCACCAAAACTTTTTCTGTCGTCAATGGCGGAATCGAAGGATGAATAGATACGATATCACCTATTTTTAAACCTTTACCAATTGAGAGGACAACTTCCTTAATTATTGACAAATCAGGTTTATTCTTTTTAATTAGTACTGGAACGCATATCATTTTTAATTTAGAATCAAATGACGCTTTCACTGGATCTTCATATATGAAAAACCGATCCTCCTGTAGTCCCATGGAAAACGATTCGTTAACAAGAGGTTCAGGTATATGAGTAATCCCCTTCTTTGTATTTTCTATAACCTTACTTGATTTGTCTATCCCAATGACTCTGACTCCTGACCTGAGCCAAACCGAAGCCAGCGGAGCACCCACATGGCCTAGTCCAAACACTGACACCAAATATTCACCTGACCTAAATTTACTAACTATGCTTTCTATTGATTCCCTATTTTTACGGATTTGATTAGAATTATGAGGGACGTGTTTAGCTCCTCCCGATTGCACAGATTGAATATTTTGTTAACTTGTTATTATGTTTATATCATATATTGAAATGTAAGATATACAATGAGAATTTTATTCGATTCAACGGTTATAATCTCAAATTGAGCGACTAAAAGAATATTTACGGAAGGAGTCTTTTGTAACAATAGATAATGTTATTCCCTGTTTATCAGCTTAATATAGCAGGATCAGAATGGTTTATCATTATTATTGTTATAGTAATATTCATTTTTCCGACCAAGATCACAGGATTTTCTAAGTCAATTGGTAGGCTTATTGGAGAGTATGAAAAAGCAAGAACTAAAATAACAAGTCAAAAAGATATGCTGATTTCAAATCCATCCACAAAGTCAACAAAGCATGAGTATAGAGGACCTGCTGTTCGAAGACCTATCTCCTCTGAAAGAGAGAAACTAGAACTAATCGCACGATCTCTTAGCATAGAATCGGAAAATTTACCAGACGATGATTTGAGGGCACAGATCTCAATCAAATTGAGAGAATCTGATGACAGTGGAGATCATTAGAAGGAATATCCTTGATCTTGATTAAAGAGAGTAAAATCTAATTCTCTGTTGTCGGAGGTTTCAACAATTCTGCTTCTAATAATTGTTGAATCAATTGAACTACTTCTTGCTCTACCTGCTGTCTTGGTAGGCTAAGTTTTTGTGAGAAATCGTCAGCTAATTGATTGATTGTCCTATCTCCTCCACAGCTCTCCCAAAATTCAATAATGTTCTCATTGACCATAAAACCTTGCTCTCGTTCATTAACTAACGCAAGGGAACCATCCTCTTGTTTCAGAACATGTCCACTTTTTTGTGGCATATACTTTTCGTAATCTATTTGAAATCTTAATGAAGGTTTTCCAAAACCCAATTTGTCCCTGACCGTGGGATTCATTTTGTCAATTGACCACGGTGGGTCCCAAACTATTTCGACATTTATAGCCCCCACACCTTCAATTGTATTAACATATTTTTTCACATCTTTTATCAAAGTATCATGTAATGGACAACCACGGGTCGTCATAGTCATCTTGATATCGACATTGTTTTTTTCTGAGACATCCACATTATAAATTAACCCTAGATCAACCACATTGACAGGTATTTCCGGATCCATACATTTACGAAGCTCAGAAAAGACCCTCTCCTTTGTAATTTGATTAGTATGCACTATCAATCTGAATCAAAACGCTTCTTAAATTTTTTTCCATGAGGAAAATATTTTGTCTATCTGATTTCAAGGACTGTTAAATAGAGCTTTCACATTCTTTTCATAAGGCGGTACAATTACCCCCTTCTCAGTGATGATACCAGCAATCAATTCAGGTGGTGTTAAATCAAATGCGGGATTAAATATTCTAACGCCTGTCGGAGCTATGCGTTTATCTCCTATTTTTGTGACCTCTTCAACTGACCTCTCCTCAATAGTTATGTCACTTGTTTCACTACAGAGATCAAAAGTAGAAAGTGGCGCTGCAACATAAAATGGAATTCCGTGAGATTTTGAAAGTAAAGCAACCTGATATGTACCAATCTTATTATATACATGACCGGATTTTAATATTCGATCTGCACCAACAATTACTTTATCTATCATTTTGTTTGCCATCAGATAACCAACAGCGGTATCTGGTACAAGGCTAACATCGATTTCATCGTGTACTAATTCAAAAGCCGTCAACCTTGACCCTTGCATCACGGGTCTCGTTTCCGTTGCTATTACACTAATTTTTTTACCAGATTCCTTTACTGAGCGAATTACACCTAGTGCAGTTCCATAAGAAACAGTAGCCAAAGCTCCGGCATTACAATGTGTCATAACAACATCACCATCTTTTATTAGGTCAGATCCAAATCGGCCAAGTTTTCTGTTTATGGCGATGTCTTCTTGTGACATTCTTACCGCGCAAGCTACTGCAAATTTCTTAATATCTTCAACACTTTCGTATTTTTCTGCCTCTTCGAGTACCACATCTAGCCCCCATTTCAGATTAATAGCGGTAGGACGCGTTTTTAACAATATTTTATACGCAGATTTTAATTCATCCATGATTTTAGCCTTTGTTGAACTTGTACTTTTTACTGCACAAAGCGCTAACCCCATTGCAGCAGCCACACCTATAGCTGGAGCACCTCTAATCGCCAGTCTCTTTATCGATTCTGCTACATCTAGATATGTAAAACAGGTAATGGTTTGTAATTTTTCGGGTAGTTTGGTTTGATCGATAAGTTTTACACTATCATTATCCCAAAAAATTGTTGTTAACCCATTGGGAGAACTATTATGATCTATGGCCATGATCTTGACAATTATTGATCAATTATTATTTATTTCTACTGAACATTTATTCAATAGATATTTCTATGGGCCATATTTTAGATCAATTTATGAATCCTGTGAACCTCTCTAGCATTATCCAACTCCCACAAAGGAAGTTAATCGTTTCTTTAACAGATATTGATTTGACATTGAAGGCTGACAGAGATACTAACAATATCATTTTTATCCTAATGATCAAAGAATCGAGGGGGTCTGCCGGTGGTAGAGGAGGAGGTTCGGGAATGAGAAAAATAGAAAAGATTCTAGGTTTTAAGTTTGAGCAGAATAATGACAAACTGATTTTTGAAACAAATAATGAAGCAGATATTGAAAAGTTTGAAATTCCATATAGTGCAGTAGCTCAGGATATAGTTTTGAATTCCGGAGAAAAATATGTGGTGCAGGGAATAGTTGATCCCCAAATGGTCAAAAACTATTTGGAACTTGTTAAAGAATTATGACCTTTTTATATCAGGATACCTGTCTTACATGCATAAAGTAAAAGTGGTCTTCTTTGCATGTTAGCGAACAAAATTCCGACTTGCATTTCATCTTCTCATTTTTCCGGTAATCGCATTTTATTGGTTCAATGTTGTTAAATTCCTTGTTGCAAAAAGTACAAATAAATTCCAAATTTGGCAAGAGTTTTTCTCTGAATTCTACCCCACAATTTCTTTTCTCTTTGAACCACACAATGTGGTACGGACTCTTTTCTGCAAAAGTCATTACTATATCATAAGCCTCATAGTATCCCTCTGCAAGGAATTGCCTATATAAGAACTTCCTGCCGTCATGGGATTTTAGAAAAGCAACTACCCAGTATTCGAGTAGAGGTTGATCATCCGACTCGTGCTCATTTTTCACCATGGTCTAATGTCAAACCATTTACTTTAGTTTTTCAATATATATATCTCCTATCCCCTTTGATATGATATAAACTGCAACGAATTCGGGTATGTTATTTATCCCGGTCTTAATTTTGTATGATGTTCCATTGAAAAATAATTTGGTATCAACAAATGCATCTAATTTGACCAACGCATCTTCTCTGATGCAAGATTCCTTAAAAGGATCAAAAGTAGTTAAATTGTTGACACGAGATTTAACCAGCCCACTCTTACTATTTATCGTTCCAGCGAGCCGAAATATTCTATGTATATCAATAGTAACATTTGGATCTATTTTTACGGAAATATTTTGAATCTGATTGTTGATTACACCTGAGATCCCAATTTTGTTTGTTTCCTTAATTTGTGTTATCTTTCTCATAAATTTATCGTCTATACGATGATTTTTCAATTGCAAATGTAACCGACTTAACAGACGTGCTCTCCAGCCTTTGTTATAATAAATCTTATTTGGAAGCATAGTAATATTATCGCTTTTATCTATTCGAAAACCCAAGTTATCAACTAGATAACCCCTCCCTAGTAGATACTGTGTTAAAGAACTCCGTTTCATAGAACTTAGATTGAAAAAACTTTCATCAACTACATGAATATGGAAACCATTGTTACCAGAAAAAAAGATATTAATACTGTTGTTTTCGATGCCAAAATCATCATGAAGTACTTCAACTAACTTTGTTACTTCTTTTTTTAAATTTCTTATACAATTTTGACAAGGTAATTCAACTATCTGAACCATTGATGAATTACATTTAGAGCAACTAGTATGAACTTCCTTTTCAATTAGCTTGCAATTTTTGCAAAATGTCATGTTGTGAATTCGTGCGCAATCAAGTTGCAAATCTTTCCCGTCGATGTCAAAGATAAGATCTGCTCCAATCCAGCCCTTTTGATCCATGCTCGCAGAAGGATGTTGATATCTTGCGGGTGAACAAAAAATATCTGATGGAGAAAACTTGATTATGCTGGCAATTAGCTCTCTTTTGCTCTTAAAATTCAAATGTCTACGTATGTATCCATCAAAAAGTCTAAACCCAAATTCATGCTCTGATACATAGTTATCAAGTTCTATTTCTGAAGAGGAGTTAAAATAATGCTTTCTGAAAACCTTCTCAAGCCAAATCTTATTCGGATCATCTTCAACTGAATGAGGATAGTTGAATGAGTCGGTTATAGAATCTTTTAATTTATCAGAAGAGGAGGAAGTGTGGGATGAGGTAGTAGGTGAAGTCATGTTATTTAGAACTTTTTCTATAAATCAATTGTGTAGGATTGCTGATTCCTTTACAAACTACAGTCTCAAAACAGAGATTGTTCAATTTGATTTTCTCACAGGAAGGAACAAAATACTGTTTAGTGTTGCCTCGTTTACCTGCCAGATGTTCCAATTGATAGCGAGTAATTTGCTCATTATAGTCAGGCAACCGTTTAAAAAGGTCAATCATTTCTTCCATTGATTTGTTCGTATATATCAAAAATGTACCCAATAATACCCTAGCTGGATGAGAAAGATTTTCCCCCTTGTCAATTTGATTGTAAATATGCTGAATGCAAGGTGGTAGAATGTCTTGATGTCCCGGTGCCCTCAACGGAGGATACATTTTTTCCCACCTACTTTTTAGCGAGTCTGATATAGATATGATCATATCCGGGAGCACTTCAGGATTCATCTTCTTGATTCTATCAATAATTAATAAATAAAGTTCATTTCTGAATAGTCTCACTATTTCACTACCATCTAAATACACATATCCTTTATCTACCGTTCGATTTACAAGATTCCATTCCCTTTCTTGAAATGCAATAGGATGATCTAAATAATCACTTATTTTGATCTTATAAAAGTTGAATATATCTACTTCCAGATCTACTTTAGTCTGAAACAAATCTTCAAATATTTTGTACAAAATCAACTTTACCGTCTTGTCATCTTGATTTGAATTATCTAAATCCGATATAAGATATCTTTCAAATCTCATTGATTCAAACAACGCAAATTTCTTTGTGACAGAATCAATCGATATTGACTTTATTAACAACAATGAAATTAGAAAAATTATTACCTCTTCCTGCACAATAATCTCGTGGGTTTTATTATAATCAATTTGGTATGCCAATTTCCCTTCGAACACATAATCTTCGATTTTTCTTTTTGCCTTTTCTACAAGATGATAGAATTCCGAATTATCGAGATCTTCGATTTTGAATTCATTCTTAGTCACATACGACAACGCCTCTCTTAGAAACGGATATCGGGCTAGATCCTTATTGCCAAATCTCACCAAATCAGAATTACAATATTATCAGATTGAAAATAATTAAGATTTTCTATCAATTAAACAATTAAATTTAGAACAACCTAACAAAAATTCGGTATATGGAAAAATTACAAATATCAACTTACTGTAAGAATTTGAAACACATAGAATGTGATGACTGTATGTGTAATTGTCATGTGCCTGGTACTATAGAAAACCTTGCAAGAAAAATTTCATTGTTGGATAAAACCAACCCAGGGATGGGAGAGACGATCTAATCCCTAGAAATTTGATTAAATAAGGGAAGTGAATAAATAACTGCGATGCCATGCATTAACATACATTGAATTAATTATAATTATCAGAAAATATTGATTCTGAATCTTCATCTTCAGAATTGTGATCGTGTTTTGAAGGAGATTCTAAAGTGGCATTTTCTTCTGTATCTGTAGTAGTGGTTGACCAAAACTTTGGATAAGTGTTAGGCTTCATTACGATTCTTTTGATCTGAAAACAAATTCCCTTTTTCTTGTTAAAAAATTCTTCAAAATCTAACACCGAGATACCTAATCCAATTATCTCGCCTTTGATTGAATATATACCAACTAAATCTCCCTTTTTAATGTCCTTTGAAATCGAGACAACTCCTGGCATCGCCAGTTGTGCCCCATGGCATAATGCATCTATGGCGGTGTCTCTGACAATAACAGCGGGTAAGTGAGTCATTGCAATTTCAATTGGAAGTACAATGCGCCTAAGTTTTTCTTCATTTTTTGTTTCTTTATAAAGTTGAAAAGCATCCACTAAATCATGAAGTCTAACAAAATTGGACTCGTTAGTAAAGTCACATACTTTTGTTCTACGCAACTCAATCATTGAAGCTCCCACTCCGAGAATCTCGCCCATATCATATATCAATTTTCGAATATAGGTTCCTGATTCACATAATACTCTTAAGAGTAACAATCGATCATACTGATCATCAAGTTCAAACTTGTGAATGATTCTTACCCGAGTTTGTCGCTTGACAGATGACCGCTGTGGAGGTTTTTGGTAAATTGGACCGGTAAATTCCAAAATAACCTGAGCAAGTTTGCTATCGGACACATGACTATGTAGTCTACCTAAAGCGATGTATTCCTTAGGACCTAGTAATAAAACAGGTACTATTTTCGTTCCCTCTTCTAATCCTATAGGTAGCAACCCGGTTGTACCTGGGTCTAATGTCCCACTATGTCCGGCTTTTTCCAACTGCAATATCCTTTTTACATAAGAAACAATTTCATGACTTGTATTTCCCGACGGTTTGTCCAAGAGTATCAAACCATAATTCAATAACTCCGAAATTGGTCTTTTATTAGGATAATTACCAAAACGGTCATCTGAAACACCTTCGCTAATAGTTATTAAATTGTCTAGTTGTGTAAGTCTAAAGTCTGTCATGCCTTATCCTAAAAATTTTTCATATTTGCTTTACGTTCGCAATACATTTTCGACAATATTTTTGGACAATAAGATTAACGATTCTAATGTCAATATATCTGTATTCATCGCAAAATCAAACACATCTAGTTTTTCTCCAAATTCGAATTGATATAATTTTTTGTAAATCTGCTTGTTTTCAAAATCTCTTCTCTGAACAATTTTCCTTGCATTGTCAATATCAATATTGTCACGCATAGACATGCGCTTTGACCTGTTTTCTACTGAACCTTGCAACCAGAAGTTAATAGTGGCATCAGCAATCCAAGGAAGTGTATAACTGGTAATAACGACATTGCCTTCATTCAATAATTCAATCAATCGGTTATCTACTTCCCTATCGAAATTGGGATTTTTGCTCCGCTCATTCATAAATTTTGCGGCCTCTTCAGTATCCCACCAGTCATGATTCAGCGATGACGAATATCCTCTATCGTGCGCCATCATCTTTAGTATATCCCCACCATTCCAAAGTTTTAGATTAAAATCCCTTGCAAGGCTTTCCGCAATGGTAGTTTTACCTACTGCTGGCCATCCAGAAATCACTATACTGATCTTCCGATCGGCTTGGAAATTGATTTTTTTTATGTCATTATTTTGATTCGGTTCCATTTTTAACACTAAAACTAGATTTTGGTGATTAGTAACCTATGAGTATATAAAGCTATCAATGATTTGTACACTTCATTTGTTTAAAATGATCTTGCATATAGCATTTGAAGCATGATCGACTTGACCTGTGTTGTTCTGTATTAGATAAAATGGACAACCTGTGATAATGGAACTGGTAGATATCATACTCTCCGATAGCCTCAAATCATTGTTTATATGATCGATAGAAATCAAATCTCTTTGTCTGCTACTGTCGCTTTCTCTTCTCTTGTGAATTTCTTCCGCGGCAGCAGTTATCAAGATTAAATGGGTGGGATTTATAATATCTAATAGTTTAAGGGGCATCCCAGGGTAAAATCCATCATCAGTACTTATAAATAAATGAGTATCAACTAACACTACATCATTGCCCAGGGAATTAATAGAATTTGCAGCCATTTCTTGCAACGTTCGCTGTTGATCTATCGGTAACCTTCGAAGCTGATCGCGATTATGTATGGACATTAATTTAGCTTGTTCGAACATGATTTTTCCAAATTCAGCTATTTTTGTATCCACTCCTCTTTGGGATAATAGACTTTGTACATTTGTAATGACAGTAGATTTTCCTACACCCGGAATTCCAACTATTATGACACGTTTCGTCATAGGGATCTTGATTGAGATAAAATTTTGTTTTTTTGAAGTTGAAAAACCGTTAGTAGCATGACATCAATGTTTGTGGACAAAAAAGTGGAGGAGCTCAGCAGATGAGGACCTGATATCATGTCCAAGTCAGATCCCCCTCTAGGTACGTCCCAGCAGAGAAGCCAACTTAGGCATGTGAACATCGACCTGTTCCCTAACGAGCAGGTTATAGTAATTCACCAGGATATCCACCATCAGAAGCAAACCAATTCCCGTACCAAAGACGCTAAACAAGTCAGAGACCGACGCCAATAGTCCAATAATTACTCCTCCAATTATCGTAACGGACGGTATGTAGCGATTTAGTAGCGATTCCACAGAACTCTCAGACCGTCTAAACCCAGGAACCTGTACATCTGCATCCAAGAGGTTTTTCGCAGCCGCCTTCGCCGAAAGCCCACCTAATTCGACCCACAACCGACCAAAAATGGTAACTATTGTAGTTAGGAATACTACGTATACTATAGCTCGAACTGGATCAGCCACGGTTGCTTCAAACGATCGAGGAGCAGTGACGTAATAAAATAGTCCGCCCGTTGGATTCTGCGATTGAGCATCATATTGCGCTATCAGATTGAACATAGGATTATCATTATTAGGATTGTAGTTTATCCATACCATCTGTCCTATGAACAGAGCATTAGCCATTAGCGCTGACGCCAATATTACTGGAATGTTTGAAGTGTAAAGCAATTTGATAGGGTAGGTAGCAGTAAAACCCCTGTACCTCGTCGACACAATAGGAATGTCCACGTGTATACCCTGCACATACACCAATAATAGCAATATACCCGCAGTGATCCCAAAGGCAAACAGGCTTGGCATATTAGGCACTGGTGCAGGCGGCGCTGATCTCAGTACGGAATCCCCTAAATGACCTTCCATTCCACTCGTAATCATAAAGGGTATCATCCCACTTAGTTCCTCTCCATTGGGGATAGGGAGTGGATTGAACAAACTCCACAGAATAGCCTGCGCTACTCCAGCCATGATGAATATACTTATCCCTGAACCCAATCCCCATCCCTTTTGTACAAGTTCATCGAGGTACATTATGACGATGCACGCCGCCGTCAACTGCGCTATAAGCACAGCCAAGTGATACCCAGAAGGGGTCGCCCCTCCATAAACACTTACACCATATAATAGCGTCTCAGCAACAATCACGATGATGGTTACTATTTTAGTTGCCGATGTAAACAGTGATCTATCATTAGGATCTCTGAAATTAAGTTTCAATATGTCAGACCCTTTCAACAACTGCATAAGCAAACCCGCAGTAACTATAGGGCCTATACCTAATTCTAGTAAAGTTCTCTGTTGTGCCGCGAAGATAACCCTAGCAAATGCGAGAGGGTCAGTCGCCGGGTCAACATTAACACCGAATAAAGGCACTTGGCCCATAACAAGATAAACTAACAATGCAATGCCAGTCCAAATAAGCTTATTTGTAAGAGTAATTTTCTTTTTTGGTTTTTCGACTTGTGGGATAAAAGGAGAGATAGTCTTTACGACTGTTCTAAAGAGTCCATCATTCTGTATTGAGCTCATCTAAGACTATCACCTCTCCACCCGCGGATATAATTTTATTTCTGGCTGAATCAGAGATTTTTCTGACTTTAATTGTAAATGCTGAATTAAGAATACCAGCCCCTAATACCTTTCCTATTCCCAATTTATCCAAATCCAGAACTACTTTTCCATCCTTATCCGTTTCTGAAAATTTTACTAACTCATTTAATTCTTTAATATTAACCCATTTTTGAACATCACTGGGTCTAAGAGCATGAAATTGTTCATGTCCAAAGTGATTAGGTTCTTCTTTAATTGTCCTGATAAAGAAGTGTTTGTGTTTTCCGGCACCGCCCACACCGCCACGACTTCCAGAGGCTCTATGCTGGCCAATTTGACCCCATCCACAATATCGACTTCCGCGCTGCTTTCTACTTTTTCTCAATCGAGTAGCCATCCATTATCACCATTTATTCCTATAGGGGATATGCAACATTTGGTGTAAATATTAAAGTTTGCAATCCACAATCAAGACAAAAATTATTTATGCTAATCATATTTTACATCATCCTTTTTACAAGTTCTACAAGTTCACGGTTTTCGCCCAAAATTCCATTCTGGGAATAAAGTACTTTTGATTTCCTTTTAAATCCACCTCGTGGTGGATTTAATGCGAACCAGGGTTTAAGCCCAGATATCTTTGATAGAAATGATTCGTTTTTTGTAATATCAGTAACTACTTTATCTATATCAGGAGCATTTTCAAGATTTGTCTGCGATTCCTTATTAGAAGACAACAACTTGGTTGAAGTATGTCTTCCCTTCTTCTCCACAAATTCACGAATAAACCCTTCATCAACTGACGTCCAAGCTACTATTTCCTTAATTTTTCGTAGCATTCCTAGTGTTTGCTCATTTTCTGGAATCAATGTTGCTCTAAATTTCTTTTGTAGGTGTAAATTATCCAAGGTACTTTGCGCCCAATTTGGAATATTTACTGTCCCCTTCATTCTTACGACCAGATATACCATTCCAAATCCTATCCTGTTACAAATGTACTCCGTAATGCGTTAAATATGGCTTTGGCTGTGGATGACATGGTATTAGTAGAGCCAAAAGATCGGCTCCAACAGTCCTTTAGTCCTGCCAATTTCAATAAGTTTCGTATATTTTCGCCGGCAACGATTCCTAACCCTCTTGGTCCAGGGATCAATTCTATTGTTACACTACCTCCTCGTCCTTGGACTTTAAAAGGAACAGAATGAGCTTGATGACATCTGCATTCCCAGCTACCACATCCAAGTTTTACTGGGATGACGTTGAGGTAAGAAGCGTTAGTAGCCTTATCAATAGCGTTTCGCATTTGAGAGGCCTTCCCCTTTCCTATCCCAAACCAACCTGACTCGTTTCCTATCGCCACCAGGGCATTGAATCTAGTTAATTCACCAGCATCAGTTTGTTTTTGTACTATTTCTACACTAACCACTTGTGTTTTAATATCAGGTAACAAATGTTTGACAATTTCTGATTCCTGGATCCTCATACCATTTTCAAATATCTGTTCCATAGAGTTAATCTTACCACTGGCCACCATTACGCCTAAGGTAGTTCTAGGTTTCCACTCTACCTCGGCCTCGTTAGATCTAGACATTCTGCTCATTGTCTACACCTACAGCTCGTAATTAATCTGAAAAATATCAAAGTTTTCATCCCTAATTCATCTTAACCTTATAGAAATCAATATTTTTTTGTTTATTATTCTTTCGGTATGTTTATAATTTGTCACTCACTTCGTCGCCTCATTCAAATTTACTATTTGAAATATGATTCTTAATTTCTTCGAAATGTTTAGGATATTCTTCCGGATTTATATTATTGCTAATCAATTTTGAAAATTGTTTTTCATAGCGATTTTTATCTTCTTTCAAGTTAGTTGCATATTCGGATACATGAGAACCACTAATCCTATCATCACTTGGTAAGGATTCCTCTGAGAGTGGAATGTTAATTCCTGCCGCGGAAATACCTTTTAAACAGGCAGCTACTTTGCTTGTGAAAGAAGTTTTCCCCGTATACAAAATTGCAGAGTCAATTTTCTTGGCTCCCATTTTCTTTCCGAGAATCAAACCGACCAAAAAACAAGCTGACAAGTTATTTTGCGAGCCCTTCCATCCATACTTTCCAAGCTCTTTGCTACCTGCATGTGTTAAAACCAGGTCTCCCTTGATCGCAGGTTGAACAAGTTGACAATAAATATTTTGATTGCTTATTTTGATGGTTACAAAGTTTCGCCTCGAAATTAATACAGCTTTCCTTTTTCTGTAATTGGTTTTATTGTTTCGTATTCGTTTAAGGGTTTTAATATAAGACATTCACTAATCCTTTCCTTTATGCTAACAATCAAGAAAACTTCTTGAATCTCTTATAAACGTTTTAAAAAGTACAAAATATTCCTTATCCAACAATGATAAAATATTTGATCGAGTTAACAATACAATTCGATTTGCCGATAGCATCCAGACAGATTGAACCCATCAGTTATTCACAGTAAGGTAGTAATAATGACAATAATAATTATCTGCTTACCCTAGCACTATTCACAAAAAATTCTAGCCATTATGACACTTGAGCTTCAAAAACATAATTTATGCTTAACAAATCATAATCTCTCATGATTAAACAGATTAATTAAGACTGAATGTATGGAACTTTTGCTTTTCAATAAAGAGTATAAAAGGTAAACTAGAGTCGCTACATCCAATTGAATTTCAATCAAGGATTTTTAAATTCCTTTGCAAGACCGACTACTGGGATTCAAAGATTATTATCAGGTACTACCTTTCTTTGCTACCATACTGGCGAAAATACCCCCTCCTATCCCATTATCTATGTTTACTACCGATAGTCCAAAAGAGCATGTTTGGAGCATAGAGGCCAATGCTCCCACTCCGTTACTTCCAAACCCATATCCGAAGGAAGTTGGAACTCCTATCACCGGTACGTTAACTAGCGAGGTAACGATGGCCGGCAAGGCTCCTTCCATGCCAGCTATGGCTACTATTGCATCGACTTTATTAGTTGTCATCTTCTTCAGTGGTCCGATCAATCTATGAAAACCTGCTATTCCTACATCATATGTAATATACGAAGTGCAACCCATTACTCGAGTAGCCAGTCTCGCTTCCTCGGCTATTCCCATATCCGAAGTACCTGCACTGATTATTCCGACCTTACCTTCCCGTATCGATGGAAGAGAAGTTTCATTTTTATAGACAAGAATTGAAGTACTGTTTCGACCTTGATCGACGATATAGCCGGCTTTAGCGTAGTAAGAGACAAATTTGGGAACCAAAGATGGTTTAATCTTACTTACCAGCACGTATTCTTTCTTTTGAAGAATCTTATTTAGGATAAGTAACAAGTCTTTGGGTTTTTTGTGGGTTGCAAGTACTACTTCCGGAATAAATTTCCTATTTGCCCTATCGATATCTAATTGTGCAACTTGGTCTTCTATATGCTCTATGGAGAAAAGGGAAAGAGAATCGAGAACGTCTTCTAGACTTTTCTTCTTGTCCCTGTAATCTTGTAATACGTCCTTTATATCCATAGAACATTCTTATTTATAATGGAAGTGAGGAAATCGCTTCCCTTACGTTTTGAATACCCTTCTCAAATTCCTGGCGTTCAAAATCGTTCAGAGGTAGTTCAACAATTTTTTCAATTCCATCCTTACCAACTACTGCTGGAACACCTATACATACATCATTTACCCCGAATTCTCCTTCTAAATATGCAGATAAGGGAATCACACTTTTTTTATCCTTAATTATGGCTTCTGTCATGGTTGCAACCGCGTTTCCTGGTGCATAAACGGTAGCTCCTTTGAGCTTTATCACCTCAGCTGCGACTTGCTTAGTCTTTTCATAAATTTCATTTGATTGATTTTCATTTATGAAGTTGTTAAGCGGTATTCCAGAGATTGAGGAGAATCTAATTAGTGGCAACATTTTTTCTCCATGTTCACTGATAACCATGGCTGAGATAGATTCTCGTGAAAGTTTTGTGTATTCATGAATAAAACTTGCAAATCTTGAAAGGTCTAACATACCCCCCATTCCCATGACTTTGTTTTTAGGATATTTAGTAGTCTTTAATGCCAGATAAGTCATAGGATCGAGGGGATTTGTTACAACAATTAGTATAGCATTTTTATTGTGCTGTGAAATTTTTGTAGCAACATCTTTAACTATTGATGCGTTGGTCTTTAAGAGGTCCATTCTAGTCATTCCAGGTTTTCTACCAACACCTGCTACCAAAATAACAATTTTTGAATCTCTTACAACACTAAAATCATTAGTTCCAATCAGGTCGCTGTCTAATCCCTGAACAGATAGTTGATGATTAATGTCCATTGCTTCACCTTGTGGCAACCCTTCAATAATATCTACAAGGTTAATTTTAGAATCCAATTCTCTCAATCCACAATTTAAGGCTATTGATGCTCCAACCTTACCAGAGCCAATGATAGATATAGTCATGTATTTGTAAAATTATTTTTTTTATTTATAGTTTTAAATCCGATTTGTCCGCATTATGGTGATTTCACGATATTTCAGAACCAGAGGCAGGTAAGCTTACGATAACTCCATAAAACGGAGTATATTATATTACTAGTCAGAGTGACTAAAATTGCGGTAATAGACGCCCAGCTCGGTGGAATAGCAGGGGATATGTTTTTGTGTGCTCTAGTGGATTGTGGTGCTGACAAAGTTAAGATCATAAAAAAAATAAGACAGTTCGAAAAGGTATTTGCTGGATCAATTATAAAAGATATAGATTTTTTAACAACAGAAACCCATGGTATCAAAGCGACAAAGTTGCACATAGCTTTGGAGGAAAAATATTCTGAAAGGCAGGCAACTGAGATGTTACAACTTATGACTAAGTGTTGTAATTGTTCAAAATTAAGTGATAGAGGGAAGCAATTTGTGCTCAATTCATTGAAAGCCATAATTAAAGTAGAGTCTGTAATTCATAACAAAAGTCCCAAGGATCTTTATTTGCATGAAGCTTCCAGCATTGATACCGCCGTTGATTTAATAGGAAGTGCAGTGGCATTGGAGGATTTGAATTTATTTGAGGATACCATTTTTTATACTACAAAAGTTGCGATAGGTGGAGGAACCACAAGCTTTTCTCACGGTGTGGTACCTAATCCGACAAATGCCGTTTTGGAGATGTTAAAAAGCCTTCAAATCCCGATTGCAGGAGGTCCAGTTGATTCCGAACTTACTACACCGACTGGAGTGGCAATACTCTGCGGTTTAAACGCCCGGGAAACCTTATTTTATCCTGATATTTATATAAATAAAATCGGGTATGGTACTGGAATAAAGAAGTTTGAAAAAATCCCAAACTTACTAAGAGTTTGTGTAGGGAGTAACATTAACGAAGAGAAAATTTCTAAAGACTTTGTAACAGTTTTGGAGACTAACATTGATGATGTATCTGGTGAGATCCTAGGAAATTTGATAGAAAAATTATCTTCAGAAGAATTAGGGGTCAAAGACGTTTCAATAATTAATGGCTTGACAAAAAAAAATCGACCTTTAAGTGTTCTTAAGGTGATCTGTTCTGAAAAAACAGAAAAAAACGTTGTAAGAATCATTTTTGAGGAAACTGGTACTTTAGGTATCAGGAAAATGATAAATGAAAGATATAGATTAGAGAGACATCAAATAATAGTACCTATTAAAATTATGAAAAAAGATTTTAAGATTACTGTAAAGATTTCAAAAGATGATAACGGGAATGTAATTAACATGAAACCAGAATATGAAGATATCAAAGATCTCGCGAATGTATTAGGCTTTAGTTATAAAAAAACTCAAGAATTGGTCAATAATTTAATATTTCAAAAAAGTATATTAAAACGAAGATAAATTGCCCATAAAGACTATCAACGATATAGCACATTCCAGTAGTGAGAAGTATACAGATTTATTAAATTGGTTCAAGTCCAAAAACTCGAGGGTAATGATTGCTCTGTCAGGTGGTGTAGATAGTGCATTTGTGGCTATGGCAGCAAGACAGGCCTTAGGTAAAGAAAAGATTTTGACCGCTACCGCAAATTACAAGACTTTGGCAAAAGAAGAACTAGAGGTAGCAAAGAAAATAGCTAAAGAAATTGATGTGGACCACATAATGATAGAGTATGATGAACTTGCAAATCCAAATTTTGTGAAAAACGATAGTCTAAGATGCTTTCATTGCAGAAATGAACTCGCAGATAATCTTCTAAGAGTTGCCAAAGAGGAGAAAATCGAATTGATTGTTGATGGAAGTCAAATAGATGACTTGGAAGATTACCGGCCTGGGATGACTGCACTGCATCAGAAAGGGATCTGCAGTCCGCTGATAGAAGCGGGTCTAAATAAGCTTGAGATACGTTATTTGGCGAAGGCTAATAATCTGTCTGTCTATGACAAACCATCTAATTCGTGTCTAGCGTCTAGAATTCCCCACGGTTCGGAAGTGACTTTGTTAAAGTTAAAAAAGATTGAAAACAGTGAAAGTGTAATAAAGAATATCTCGAAATTTAGGAATTTAAGGGTTCGGGATCATGGAGATCTGGCAAGGATAGAAATAGATAAGAAGGAGTTTACTAAAATATTGGATCCTGAAACGCTTCAAGATTTAGTTACAAATCTAAAAAATAAGGGTTACAAGTATGTAACACTTGACCTCGAAGGATACCGAAGTAACAAAAATGATTACTCAATTGATACTGAAATAGATAATATAGATCCCGACGGAAGTAATGATCGTAAATGAAGGAAAAATCAAGAATATACTTGGATAATGCAGCTTCGACACCGATTGATTCGGCAGTAAGTGATGTAATGATACCTTACATATTTGATCACTTTGGAAATCCCTCCTCTCTTCATGAAAATGGGAGAAAAACTACTTTGGCTTTGTCCAAGGCCAGATTTCATGTTTCAAAGCTCATAGGTGCTAAGCCAAATGAAATTTATTTTACTTCTGGTGGGACTGAATCCAATAATATGGCACTTATCGGATACTCAAAAGCAGTAAAAAAGTTGAAACCAGAATATGATAGAATATTAGTATCCGAAATAGAACATGAATCAATACTAGAAACAGTAAGATATCTTGAAAAGGATTTGAGGTTTGCCATAGATTTTATTAAAACCACTAGAGATGGTTTCGTAGATCTGAAATCATACAGTGATCTTTTATCACCTAAAACCTGTTTGGTAAGTGTTATGCTAGTTAATAACGAGATTGGTACAATACAACCAATACAATCGATGGTTGAAATATTAAAGAAAAGAAACTATGATACGCTATTTCATTCAGATGGGGTACAAGCATTGGGAAAAATTCCTATTGATGTACGGCAGATGAAATTAGATATGCTCTCGATTTCATCGCACAAGATAAACGGGCCCAAAGGAATAGGAGCTTTATACATTAAGAGAGGAATTTGTATCGAACCCATTGTATATGGCGGAGGTCAAGAGATGAGTCTAAGATCCGGAACGGAAAATGTTTATTCAATTGTGGGTTTTGGAAAAGCGTGTGAGATTTGGAAAAATAAAATGAACCAGAGTAATTCAGTTGTTAGAGAGCTCCAAAAATACATGATTAATCGCGTGATGAATGAAATACCTGGATCAAGAATTAATGGTTCATTGCAAAATCGTATATCCAATAATGTAAATTTTTCTTTTAAAGGAATTAATGGTGAAAATTTACTTGTAAAGCTAGACGAGTATGGAATTGAAGCATCTACCGGCTCAGCGTGCTCCTCAAACAAAAAAAAGCAGGCATCCCATGTATTAAAGTCATTGGGACTATCATACGATGAAATTTCCGGTTCAATAAGATTTTCGTTAGGAAGTCAGAATACCTTAAACGAATTGGAAGTTGCTGTGAAGGTTTTAAAGGATGTAATTCATGAATTCAGAGAGACAAATTAGCAAAGTTAATTTTTGGATTTGCTACATGATTCAAACCATGAATATAGAATAATTTATTATATTGAAAATATACTTTACTGTATGAACAAGAGTCTTAGCGATAAAAATATTGAAGTAGGAGATAAAGCCCCAGATTTTGAACTCCTGGATACTAATCAGGATCTTCATAAATTGGCAGACAACAAGAATGGAATGACGATCCTGGCATTTTTTCCTGCAGCTGGTTCTCCAGTTTGTACTGTGGAAATGTGTAACTTCAGAGACTCCCTCAATAGCCTTAAGAATAGGAACGTTATGGTTTTGGGAATATCAGTAGATAGTCCTTTTGCAAATAAGGTTTTTGCAGAACATCATGGGCTTAATTTTCCAATTTTAAGCGACTATGATAGGCAAGTAATCGAAAAATATAATGTGGTAATGCCTAGTCTTGGAAAATTGAAAGATTATAAAGTAGCCAAGAGGGCTATTTTTGTGATTGACAAAAACTCTCAAGTAATATACAAATGGGTAACAGACAATCCATTGATAGAACCTGACTATAACGAAATCAGAAAGATTACAAACACAGTCACAGAATAGTCATTAATCGAACTTATAAAAGGTATAGAGTCGGTTCATCCGGATAGATCAAAGACATGACAAAAATAAATTATTCTAGAATTGCGACAACATCATTTCTAGAAATACTTTGACCTTCTTTTACTTTTAGTTCTTTTATATTTCCGTCTCTATGTGATTTGATAGCAACTTGCATTTTCATTGATTCCAATATCACAATGTTGTCTCCCTGTTTTACAATGTCACCTTTATTAATCGCTATTGAGATAACTCGTCCTGGAATCTGACTTGAAATTGTATTCTGTGAGTTCGCTCCACCCGACAGTGCACTTGACTTTTCAATTATTTCAGAGAGCCTGATATGTTTCTTAAGTGTCATAGGAATGTTATCTAATACTATCTTTAATTCAGTACTTGTAGAGTTACTAATCTTGGTTTCATGATACATACTATCGAAAATAAATTCAAATTTATCTGTCTTGATATCAATGATTTTGATCAGATGTTCAGTGCTGTTGATCTCAACGATAAGATTGTTGTCTTTATCAAATCCCATTATCTTTCCTTCAAATTCTTGATTAATTTCATCAACTTTTATTTCCATCTCAGCAATTCAATCCTCCAAATTTCCAGCTATTTGATATATTATTTTCAATTGTACTGCCTTTCTTAACAAACTCGGATTGTAGAATTGCAGAACTTACAGCAGGTAATAATCTTTTTTGCAAATCGGAATTTAGCGATTTTTGTTCATCCTTCATTTTTTGAATAATAGAATATCTATCCAGATAATCTGTGGATAACTCCCCCGAAATAAAGTGCTCGTCATTCATAATCGTTTTATATAGAGGAATAGTCGTATTTATCCCCTCAATAACAAACTCATCTAGTGCGTTTCTCATCCTACGTCTTGATTCATCAAAATTTGCACCCCACGAAATAAGTTTTGCTGTTAACGAATCATAAAATCCCGATACGGTACATCCTGGATATAGGTATGTATCCACTCTTATACCTGGCCCATATGGAAGATTACAATCAGGGACTTTACCCACTGAGGGAGCGAAGTCATAAAAGGGATCTTCGGCATTAATTCGACACTCTATAGCATTACCTGTTAGTTTCAAATCGTTCTGTTTAAACGGTATTGATTCATCATTGGCTATAGATATCTGAAGCTTTACAAGATCGATACCCGTCACGAGCTCAGTTACCGGATGCTCTACCTGTAATCTAGAATTGATTTCTATGAAATAAAAGTTACCTTCTGGATCACAAAGAAATTCTGCAGTTCCCGCATTTAGATAATCGACAGCATCGGCGGCCCTTTTTGCAATTTCTCCAATTTCATTTCGTTTTTCAGGGGTCATGATTGGTGAAGGAGACATTTCTATCAACTTCTGATGCCTTCTTTGAATAGAACACTCTCTCTCAAACAAGTGTCGGGTGTTTCCATGAGAATCCCTGATTAATTGAAATTCAATGTGTCTAATTTTCTCTAAGAATTTCTCTACAAAAAGAGCTGCTTTACCAAACGCAGCCTTTGATTCGGCAGAGGCCATCTCAAATTCTTCTCTCAATTCCTTCTCATCTTTAGCCAGTCTAATTCCTCTTCCGCCGCCGCCAAATGCAGATTTTAATAAAACTGGATACTTAGCATCGTTAGCAATCTGAACTGCCTTCTCCACATCCTCTATAACCCCATCACTACCCGGAACGGTGGGAACTTCAGCGTCTTTCATGATACGTTTACATTTCATTTTATCGCCCGTCAAATCCATAGCCACACTTTTTGGACCGATAAAAATAATGTTATTTTTTTCACATAATTCGGCAAAAGTTTCATTTTCAGAAAGAAATCCATAACCAGGATGGATAGCATCAACCCCAGCCGCTAGAGCAACTTCGAGAATCTTGTTCATATTCAAGTAGCTTTTAGATGGAGCCGCAGGGCCGATATGATAGGCAGCATCTGCACGCTTTACATGAATAGAGCGAACGTCCTCATCAGAAAAAATCGATACAGATTTAATATCCAGCTCTCTACACGCTCTTATTATTCTTAGTGCTATTTCCCCTCTATTCGCAATTAGTATGCTTGAAATTTTTTTGGTCATCTAATATACCCTTTAGAGATTGATATTTCCATGCTTCTTCCACGGCCTACTTTCTTTCTTATTAGATAATGCATTAAGAGCACTAATTATTGTACTTCTGGACTCCATTGGATCTATCACTAAATCTATTGTTCCTCTTTCTGCTGCAATGTAAGGATTAGCAAACTTGTTTCTATATTCTTTTGCTAGATTTTTCTTTTTGGAAGATGCATCAGGAGAATCCTTCAGACTCTTTCTATGAATAATAGTTATAGCAGCTTCGGGACCCAGAACAGCTATCTCGGCAGTTGGCCATGCGATATTAAGATCAGTTCCCAGATTCTTGCTGCCCATAGCAATGTATGCACCTCCATATGCCTTACCAATTATACAGGTTATTTTAGGCACTGTAGCTTCGCAGTAAGCAAAAAGTAATTTACTTCCATGTCTGATTATGCCGTTGTGCTCTTGGTCTGTCCCCGGTAAATATCCAGGAGTATCAACTAGAGTAACAATAGGTATATTAAAAGAATCACAAAATCTAACAAACCGTGCTGCTTTGTTTGAAGAGTGAATATCTAAGGCTCCTGCGAGGAAGAGTGGTTGATTTGCGATGATACCTATGGACCTCCCCCCCATTCGTGCAAAGCCTACAACAATATTTTCAGCGAATAGCTCATGAACCTCAAAAAAAACCCCATTATCAACTATCGATCTTATGACTTCTTTCATGTCGTAAGACTGATAGGGATTGTCTGGTAAAATTTTAATTAAATTTGGATCTACTCGACCAGGATCGTCAATATTTTCGGTCAGTATTTTTGGCTCTTCTTTATTATTTTGTGGTAAAAATGATATCAATGTCTTGATCTTGTCCATACAGTCGACTTCATCTTTAGCTACAAAATGGGCAACGCCTGATTTTGTGGCATGAGTCCTTGCACCTCCCAATTCTTCAAAAGTAACCTCTTGACTCAAAACTTCCTTAACAACCTCCGGACCTGTTACAAACATTTGTCCGATATTTTCAACCATAATTACAAAATCTGTCATAGAGGGCGAGTAAACTGCTCCCCCCGCACATGGTCCAATACTGGCTGTTATTTGAGGAATAACACCAGATGCAAGTGCATTCTTTAGAAAGATATCACCATAACCATCTAAACTTGATACTCCTTCTTGAATTCTGGCTCCACCAGAATCTAGAATTCCAATAATTGGACAACCTACTTTCAGCGCGTGAGACATCACTTTGGATACTTTTTTACCAGCCATTTCGCCTAATGAACCTCCCAGAACTGTAAAATCATAAACATAGATGAATACTTGTCGCCCGTTAACAGTACCGAATCCTGTAACCAAACCATCACCATAATACTTCTTTACTTCAGGATCATCACCCCTATGGGTTACAAACTTGTCAATTTCTGTGAAGGAATTTGGATCTAATAATAGATTTATCCGCTCTCTCGCAGTTAATTTTCCCTTTGAATGCTGGGATTCAACTTTATCCTGACCTCCACCTGCTTCTGCACTGTGTTTTCGGTCATAATATTGCTTTAGTTTCTCCTCATGCATATATTATGTTCTTAATCCCTGACATTATTTAATATAGACTTTGCTATAAATAAGGAAATCAAAATCATTGAACCTTGACGATATTTGTCAATATTGTTATTCCTTATCTCTTAGTTCACGCAATCCGTTCCTTCCCCCCTTAGCGCGTCTAAAATAATTTAATCCCAAATTATAATTCTCATACAACGATTCAAGTGTCTCTATTTCCATTTTTAAGAAGTCTTTTTCATAGGCTGAAGAATTATTTGAATTTTGTAGTTCTTTTAATTTTCTTGTTTTTTCAGTGAGGATTTTGCTGACATTGTATTCATATTCGCTAGACAATTTCTGACGGGTACTGTGTACAATTAATATTTATTTTAACTTTTATGGAGAGCCTATTTTTTAATTCTTCGGTTAAAAGATGTTTTATAATCTTCAAAGATTCTAGTATTAAACCCTTTCAAACAAAGAGCACAATACAGTGATTTTAGTTGATTACCCCCATCTACGATTTTGATTAGTTCAATAATTAAAGGATCGTTTAGGTCCACTGGGTTGTTACAGATAAAGCATAGCTCATTTTTCTGCCGTGTTGAAGTAGTAGCAACGGCATCAATCATGGCCCCCTTATTCATTCCTACATTACCACGATTTCCTATAGGATTAGTGTCTTGTTCAATTTGTTTAGATCCTAAATAGCAATTAGTATGAACTATGGATTTGGTATTTCTTGACCAGTAGCCAACATCTCCAGTGTTAATCTTTTGCTTGCAATTCAAGCATACTCCAGAAAATTTTATCTTGATCTTCAGCCAATCCCCAGAATAAAACTTACTATCGCTCATTGTTTAGGTTACACCAACATCTCGACTAACATCTTTTTGAAGGTTTCGAATGTTACCTTGATTTTTCCTTCTCAATTATATCATTCAACTTTGAATTATCAGGATTTTTGAAATCAATTGTACTGAGGTTTGAATTTCTTAGAATTTGTATCAAATAAGGATAATAGAAAAGTCCGACGTTACTCATTCCTGCATGAAATTCTCTGGCTAATTCGGCTCTAACTTGTCTCAGTGTTTGACCACGCATGAAAATTGAACCAATTAACGGGAATGGAACTGAATATTGATTGTACGTGATTGAGGGAAACCTGCTGTAGTCAAATATTTTCCAAACTAGTATATCGTTCGCATATTTTAGTAATCTCCAATTTCGATTTTCATAAATTTTATTTACGAACAAATCTGCCTCTGACAGATGATGTAATAAAGCTGCCAAATCCATCGAGGTAAGTACCTTGTGATTGCTTACTATGCTTGTGTACAGTGCATTCAAAAAATCTTTGCTTCGCTCCTCTGGACTATATCCAAACTTAGGAGTAGAATAACGAATTGAAGAACGAGACAATAATTCCTTAGTTTTTGAAATATCAGTGGAGGAGAAAAAGTAATTGACACATTCTTCTATAGGTATCTCTTGTCTGAGTCTTGAATCAACTTGAAATTTACCTTCAAGAATTATCTGCATTCCATTCAATAGACTTCGAGCATCTCCTTTACTCTGTTTAATTAAATCTAGCTTTACATTTTCACTTATGCTTTTTTTTTCTTCATCTAGAACATGCTGTACTAGTAGATAACTTGCAAATGGTGATAACGGGTGAAATGATATGGTCTTACTATTCTTTATCACATCCTTCATTTTTGGGCCCCTTGAATTAGCCGCCATAATTATTGGGATATCAGAATCTTTCAATACCGCACCTAAATATGAAGATCCTCCAAAATCATCTCTACCCGAAATACCGTCAACTTCATCTAAGAAAAGCAATATTTTTTTTCCAAAAACACTACGGTTGGATAATATAGGGCCAATAATGCTTTCTAAATTTATCTTGTTTCTCAAGTCGCTAGCATTTAGTTCGATCAGATCATAATCAAGATATTTTGACAAAGCCTTTACAAAAGAGGTCTTTCCTGTTCCAGGCGAACCTATCAACAATAATGGTTTAGTACCTTTTACCCATGTAGCAAGCCAGTCTATTACTGTGATCCTTTCTTTCTCATTTCCAAAAAAACTATCAATTTTTTCTATTCGATATTTTTCAGTCCACATCAATGCCTTCCAACTCTCTTTGATGATCTAAGAGATTTTTTTGAGATCATGTTGAAAATTTGTTAAGAGATCTATCTTCTTTGTGACTAATTCACGATACCAGAATTCATTATAATGACTTACTGTCAAGAACAAGAATTCAAGGTATGGTTTTATTTTGAAATCCTCTTCAAGCATTTCTAACGCCAAATAAGCTTCTGACAGATAAGACTTGCTTTTCTCCAGAGTCATTTTAAATCCAGTCCTTACGTCACCAGTCATTGAGGAAAAAAATAGTGGCCAAGACGGAGATTTGATCCCCCCAGTTCCAATTGCGTCTTGAATTTCATTGCCGCAGCCGACACACTCTGCCGCCTTGGCCATTCCAATATAGTAAATTTCTGATAGTGGTTTTTCATTAAGACACATATTTTTGCCAGCAGTACCAAGAACCGAACGGTATTTCTTATAACTCTGTTCTAAATTTTCATATGTTAAGTCAAGAGAATTAGTTTTCATTTCGTAATCTATTTTTTGACCCAATAGAGCATCCATAAAACCTATTTCAAATTCTTCAAAGACATCAGATCCTGCTTCCTTGATTTTGCGTTTGGCCAACGTCAAAATGTAAGGATTAATAAATTTATAATCCTCAAGATAATCAAGATCCTCATCTTTATCTAGAATCCTATCCATAGGTTCGCTGAGATCTATAGCAATTAAATGGCCATCTATTACATTATCACGCAGAATCCTATCATTGAAATTCCTCTTATCAGAATAGCCATCAAAAAGTGCAAAAAAAACCGGGTATGTCATTTTTACGAAATTAGAATTAAGTATCCTGTCTATCCTATCGTTGATCATGCTGCGGTCAGTCATTTTCGCTTTAGCGATGTCAATTTGATTCGTTTCGAGTTCCAGTTCTTTCGGACCACCTATTTCGTCAATGAATGCTTTATGGGTATCAATCGGGGAAGGATCAGAATGGATTAGTTCATAGATCCCATCTTTGTATCGCTGTACAAATCCACTATATTCCTTTTTTGATTCTTCTAAATAGTATTTAAATAGAGAATATTTCTTGTCCTTTAGCAATCCACTCTTTAGAATCATTCTACCGGAGGGGGTTGTCAACAAGTTTATCTTATTAAAAATATGATCGTCTTTGCCGCTCATTAAATGTCCCTAAAGTAGTTAATAGATAAAATATTAATTATCTAGATGACATTGCTATTCTTTCTTGTTCGTTCTTCTTTTTTATCGCATAACTATTCATGTCATTTTCTGATGCTAATATGATTTCTTTTGCCAAGACTTCTTCCATTGTCTGTGGAGAAGAATAAGTTGATTCCCTTACGCCTTCCGCAATAAATCTCAATGCTAAATCTACTCTCCTCAGTGGAGACACATCAACGGAGACGTGATATACTACACCTCCATATACTATCCTGGTCGTATCTTCATTGGGAGAAGCATTCTCAATGGCCCTTATAAGCAATTCAACTGGATTTTTACCAGTCTCTAAAAATATTATTTCAAGAGAAGTTTTCACCACATTCATTACTCGAGCTTTTTTGCCACCCATTCGACCAGTATTCTTTGCATATCTTTTTCCAAAATGCATCAGCTTGTTAGCCAATCGTTCGACTATATTGACTTCAGCTTTCTTAAGTCTTTGGTGTTCATGACGACCGAAAGTAATTGGAATAGTCATTGAAGGATGTAAATGAATTACGTTTTTTAATCCCTCGTCTTCAATTTCGATATTTGTTGTATCCCATTTGTTAAACAGGAGCATATTTGTTTGTTCTTTGCCACTCATTATTATCGCCTCGGTTTTTCTTTCCTTCCCCTAACTAACTGGTTAAGCGAAACACCGTTGACTTTGAAAACTTGCCATCGAACTCCCGGAATATCACCCATGGCTCCTCCCATAGACCCACCAATTCCTTCCAAAATCACCTCATCATGTTCATCAACAAAGTTCAATGCACCATCTCGAGGCAAGAATGCAGTTATTGATTTTCCATTCTTGATCAATTGTACTCTTACACATTTACGAACAGCAGAGTTAGGCTGTTTGGATTCAATTCCTACCTTTTCTAGCACAATTCCTCTAGCTTGCGGAGCACCCTCCAAAGGATTTGCTTTTTTATCGAGCATCAACATTCTTCTCTTATAATATTTGTTTGACCATCGGGCTCGCTTTCTTTTAGTCTTTAATACTCTGCCAGAAAATAATCCTAAAGGTGATTTACTCAACACATATCACATCTTTTCACTTTTAATTAATTGTTCCGGACTTATGACCAAAACATTTGTAATGTTAAAATATCTTTTTGCCAAGATTCTTGCTTTATCCACATTTCTACCATCCTTGCCGACTACGATTCCTTTTTTCTTTGAATCAACGACTACCAGTGCCTGTTTAGAGCCATCTGGTCGGTCGGTTAGTTTAATCTCTAAAATCAGATTAGAATTAAATATATTTTTTACAAAATCTACTGGATTGTCGGAGTGTTCTACCAATTCGATCTTCTTATTAATTACATTCTGCAGTTGTTTTATATTTGATCCACCCTTGCCTATTGCGATCCCCATTTGACCCTTGTTGACTACAAAAATCACTCTTTCCATTTTTTCATCTATCAAACAGTCTCGGGCATCAGCGGTAGTGACATTTTGAAACAAAGATAATAGCCGAAATTCATCTGGAGATAACTTAATTTTTTCACTCACTCTAGACTCACTCCACGGGAAATCAATAATTCTTCCAAGTACAAATAAGTCTCTCCAAGATATCCAATTTAAGTTTATTTTTAATTGCGAAATTTAAACCTAATGAGTGGTAGAAGGTAGTGCGTGTACTTCATGGCATTATCAATAAATTATGAAAAATCTGAATAAAAATCTATATCGCTCTACTTCTTTAGTTCAGTTATTTCTTCATCTGACACGTTTTTTAAAGATACCACACTTGTTCCATATGATACACTGCAAAGCCTTCCTAACAGTGCTGAATTTCCAGAGTATTCAATAACCTCGATTCCACTTTCCTCAGCTATTTTTTTCAACTTAATCTCGGAATCGCTGGATAGAGAACTAGACAGAACAATTAGCTTGGTACCTTTCATGTACTGTATTACCTCTTTATAACCCGTCTTTAATTTACTGCTTACAGCCGCTTCCTTCAGCAATTTTGCCAATTTTTTTTCATTCATTCTGTTTTTACTCCTTAACACTCATATATAGATCAATCATTCCAGTTCCAACTGGTACCGTGGCCCCTACAATAACATTTTCAGTAACCCCTTTCAATGGTTCTACCTGTCCTTCAAGTGCTGCCCTTGCTATTGTAGGGACGGTAATTTCGAATGCCGCTCTTGCTAAGACCGAAGTCTTTGTCCCTGCTATACCATGTCTTCCAATTTGTTGCAGGTAACCCTTAGAAGTCATCAAATCCGCAACTAACATGATATGTCGAATATCGACTTCAAGACCCTGTTCCTCTAGAGTATTTGTTATTTCCTTAACCAATGCCGTCCTAGCTGCTTCAATTCCAAGGGTTTGCCAAATTTCAAATACATTATTAGTAGTTATTCTGGTAACATCAATCCCATCAACCAATACTACTTTTGCTAAATTTGAACCGGCAGTTTGAATAACCCATTCATCATTTTGTTTTACTATAGTAACTCTTTCGATATCTGGGACTCCTTTTACCCGACCATTCAAGAGTTTGTTTCTCAGTGTGAGTAGAGTTTGAGCGTCAGGTTCCTGTGACAACGATATCTTGATCAATAACTGATCCTCATTAACCGTAACTTCATATCTTTTCTTCGAACTTTTCAGAACCTCATGAATTTCCTGAATAGATGTCCCCCTATCAGCAATCTTTTTATCCGAAAAATAAAAGGTGAGGTTTCCGCTATAATCTGTGTCAACTTTGCTTACCAAATCAGATATTCTAGTAAATATTATCCGCTTTGCAACTTCTAAAGCCTTTTCCCTTGATAACTTGTGCTCTTCATCTAGATAGATATCCATTGTAGGAGTAACAGGTTTTTTTCTCGCATCTACCAATTCAATTAGTCGAGGTAAACCCAAGGTAACGTTTCGCTCCTTTACTCCGGCAAAATGAAAAGTACGCAAAGTCATTTGTGTTCCAGGTTCACCTATGGACTGAGCCGTAACTACTCCGGCTGCTTCTCCAGGTTCTATCATTGCTTTTTCAAATAGATCCATAATCTTGTGAACTACCTTCTTAATACCCGATTTGCTAAGGGGATATGAGATTAGTGCGTTTTCTATATCTCGACCTAATTTAGGATTCATTTTTTCCTTGAACTTGGATAATAACTCTTTCATTTCTTCTTCTGATGTCTTTGGTCCATCATCTACAACCGATTCACTTTCAACGATTCTATTTATGTTTACAGCATCGCCATGATCGCTTTTGGCTGGATCAATACCATCATCCCCATAAATGTACTGAACGATATTTCCATGGGGATCTCTTACTGTCAGGTCATATTCAATTTTTAAATGCTCTAAGGCATTAATTAGTCTTCTCTGCATATAACCTGATTGTTGTGTCCTTACGGCAGTATCTACTAATCCTTCTCGACCCCCCATCGCATGGAAGAAAAATTCTATTGGGTTCAAACCATCTCGATAGTTTGATTTGACGAATCCTTTTGAATCCGGGTTTTGGTCTCCTGGCCTGAAGTGTGGCAAAGCTCGATTTCTATATCCTTTAATAATTCGTTTACCTCGTATAGATTGTTGACCTAGAGCAGCGGTCATCTGTCCGATATTCAATGTCGAGCCCCGAGCACCTGTAGAGGCCATTATCACACCGGAATTATCATCCGGAAAGGATCTATCAGCAATTTTACCGGCCCTATCTCTAGCTCTTGATAATTCGTTTACAACATACAGCTCTAATGCTTCTTCTGGTGACAAACCACGTGTTAAGGGTAAGGTACCGTCATGGTATTGTTTTATCAATTCATCGATCTTATTATATGTTTTTTCAATTACATCGTATATTTCCTTGCGAGTATCATCACTTAGCCACAGGTCCGAATAACCATAACTAAAACCATTGTGAGTAATATAGGTCTTAAGCATTATGAGAATCGCATCGAGGAAACGTTTCGCTTCGTCGTTTCCATAGTCCTTTGCTATTCGGTGTAATACACTATCAGGTTCTTCAGCACCTATTGAAGCCTTATCAATGACACCAGAGATTAATTGCCCATTCCTTATAACCACATCCTTACCTTGTAATTTTGAAGCCTTATTCCACTTCGAGGTAATCACGAAGTTGAAATCTTTTGGCAAGAATAAGGAGAACAATTGCCTTCCTGTATAAAACATCTTTCCGTTCTTTTCAACTTCAGGTTTTGGCAATGGGCCATTATACCCGCCTAAGTAGGCAAAATTTGAAATTTCATCTACGGTCAACAAACTCTCGTCTTTAGTCAGCAAAAATGCACCAGTAATAAAATCTCTTATTCCACCAATTATTGGACCCCCATACCTTGGTGAAATAAGTTGGTCCTGAACTTTCATCAAAAGTGCAGCTTCTGCTCTTGCTTCTTGGCTTTGTGGCACATGCAAATTCATCTCATCACCATCAAAATCAGCATTGTAGGGAGGACAAACCGCAGGATGAAGTCTAAATGTTCTATAAGGAAGTACCCTGACATTATGGGCCATGATTGACATACGGTGTAATGATGGCTGACGGTTGAAAATTACAATGTCTCCATCCATCAAGTGCCGTTCGACTGTATATCCATTCATCAGTGAATCCGCAATGGCAGCTCGATCAGTGACGTAATCAAGCCTTATCTTTACGCCATCAGGCCTAATTATGTAATTTGCGCCAGGATAATTGTTTGGACCATTTAATACAAGATTTTTTAGCTTTTCCATATTCCATGACGATACGGTTTCCGGTATCGTAAGCTTCTTTGCAACATCGCTCGGGACCCCCACATCTGAAATGGTTAGATTAGGATCTGGAGATATTACTGTGCGGCTTGAAAAATCTACCCTCTTTCCTGACAATGAGCCTCTAAATCGCCCTTCTTTCCCTTTTAACCTCTGAGTTATAGTCTTCAAAGGCCTCCCGGATCGATGATGTGCCTGAGGAATTCCAGACACCTCATTATCGAAGTACGTGGTAACATGATATTGTAATAAATCAACCAAGTCTTGAACAATCAATGGCGGAGTACCCGCTTCCTTACTTTCTTTTAATCTTTGATTAACTCTTATGATATCAACGAGTTTATGAGTCAAATCATCCTCGGATCTGATACCAGTCTCCAAAATAATCGATGGTCTAACAGTAACTGGAGGTACTGGCAACACTTGAAGTATAAACCATTCAGGTCTCGCTGTTTTAGGATCATAACCCAACAAAATAAGATCCTCGTTTGATACATTAAGTAATCTCTCTCTTATGGTAATTGGTAACAATCTATTTTCTCCTACGTCAGTCTTTTCTACAAAAATAGTTGGTTTTGTAAAGATTAAATCATACTGTTCCTTCTGACAGTGAGGACACACTTTGACTTTCTTAGATTTCTCAATTATTTCGTCCTTGACGTTTTCCAATGTAATAACAGCATAAGCAGCCTTACTATCCCGCAGATTCTTGTATTTTTCAAGATCCTCATTATTCAGTTTGATCCTATTGCAGGATCTGCAAGTAATTAATAATAGTTTGTGAATGTCGTCTATGAACGCGATATGTAAAACTGGTTCAGCTAGTTCAATATGACCAAAATGACCAGGGCACCTTGCGGATGTATTACCACATGTTGCACATTTCTGACCCGGTTCTAAGGTGCCTAATCTGTTATCCATCAATCCTCCTTGAACAGGCATACCGTCTTCGTCATATGTTTCTGGTGCAGTTACCTCGGTGACACTAAATTTCCTTACTTCTACTGGAGACCAAATACTAAATCTAATTCCATCCAAAATTTTTACAGATTCATCATTCATTTAACAAAACTCCCATCTAAAGGAATACACATAAACAAAAAGGCTCAAACCTTCTCCTTTACCAGTAAGCGAGGTGCCACATTTAAACTCATCATTTCTTGCAACAGCAATTTAAAGGCATATGCAATAATAACGTTAGAGATCTTCGCTTTATCACCACAAACTCTACATACGTATTTTCTCTGTTTAGTATCAAAATATGATAATAGACCACATCTTTCACACACGTTTATCTCAGCCTTGTCAGACTCCTCCAACAATCTATCCTTTAGCATCATTGAAGCACCATAAGCAATCAAGCAATCTCTTTCCATTTCTCCAAATCTTAAGCCTCCACCTCGCGCTCTACCTTCTGTAGGTTGTTTAGTTAGCATCTGTACCTGACCCCTTGCTCTGCTATGGATCTTGTCTGCAACCATGTGATGTAGTTTTTGATAGTAAACAACTCCAACATACACATCCATCGGAAATTTCTTACCGGTTCTACCATCATACATTATCTCCTTCCCACTGTGCTTGAATCCGTAAGCCTCCATGATATCCTTAATATCGTTAAGTTTTTCGCCTAAAAATGCTGATCCATCAACTATTTTACCTCTTAGAGACGCTGCCTTTCCTCCAAGGGATTCCATGAACATCCCGACTGTCATCCTTGAAGGAAACGCATGAGGATTTATCATCACATCTGGGACTACTCCATCCTCGGTATAGGGCAAGTCCTCTTGGTTTACTAGCATTCCGACAACCCCTTTTTGGCCATGTCGTGAGGCAAATTTATCACCAATTTCGGGGATCCTCATATCTCTTACCCTAATTTTATACATTTTACCACCCTCCACAGACTGTGTCATTATGACAGTATCTACAACGCCATTTTCAGATGGTCTAACACCAATTGACGTGTCTCTTCTATACGGCCCCTTAACCTCAAATTCCTTGTATTCTTCCATAAATCTTGGCGGCGACGTTCGACCTATCAATATGTCACCTCCGTTGACCACTGATTCATGCATTATCGCCCCATCTTGTTCCAGTAAGCGGTATGATTTTTCTCCCCTGTATCCACGAATATTTGCCTCTGATGATGGTATTTCAAAAGTATCCTTCATACCCCCCGGATATTGTTTTGCTTCAGCCTCATAAACACGATAAAAGAATGTTCTTGCCAATCCTCTATCTACAGATGATTTACTGAACACCACCGCATCTTCAATATTATAACCTTCAAAAGGAAGGACGGCCACCACGCAGTTCTGACCCGTTGGCCGCTCATCCAAACCAAGCAGATTAATGGCCTTGGTAGTAACGACTGGCATTTGGGGATAAAGCATAAAGTGTTGCCGAACATATGTGCTTGCATTCATTAACGGTGTCGAAAATCCAAGACTTTGTTTGGCCATTGCACTCTCATAGGTATTACGAGGAGACTGATTGTGTTCAGGATAAGGAATAATCGATGCACCCACACCTAATATGGATGACAAGAAAATCTCAACGTGAGTATGGTCGCTTGAAATATTTTTTAGTTCGCTTGCGATATAACAATTCTCTTCCTCATTGGCATCAACCAATTCAATAATACCCATATATAATAGGTCAGTCCATGACAAAAATTTCTTGGATATCTTATCTATAACTTCTTTAGTTAATAATATGTTACCATCCTTAACTATTGCAACAGGTCTCAGGACACGGCCAGAATTACAACTAATATATAACCTCTTGGTTGCATTCTCATTAAGTGAAGAATAGTAGTAAATTCCCATATGTGGATGCATTCTTCCGGATCTCCTCATGGTTCGCAGCCTATTAGCCAATGAACCCCCATCCTCGATATATCCTATCAATCTACCATCAACAAAAATTCTCGCTCCTTTTTGTTTTAATTCATCGTTGGTTTCGTTTACATTTTGTACTCCCAATTCATATAGTTTTTCGATTACGTCTGAGGATAACACACTTACTGAGATAACAGCAGATAATGCCAGATTCTTCACCAATCCACAATTAGATCCTTCAGGGGTTTCAGACGGACATATACGCCCAAAATGAGTTGCATGTAGATCTCGTGCCTCAAAATTTGGTTGACTCCTGCTTAAAGGAGATTGTATACGTCTTAAATGGCTCACTGTCGACATATAATTTGTCCTATCCAATAACTGCGTAACACCAACTCTACCTCGTCCCCAGTTGCCTGTTGCAATAGCATTATTTAGTTTATCTGAAATTATTCCTGGTCTTACTGCTGCGGCTACTGCATTGATGCCGCGCTTCTGACCAGATCTTTCCAATTGGTATTTCATATCTCGAATTAAATTTCTAAATGCTGTTCTAAACAAATCAGCTAACATTTGACCAGCAAACTTGATGACTTTGTTACCATAATGGTCTTTGTCATCAGGATCTATCCAGTTAAGATTCAATTCAATCAACTTGCATGCAGATTCACCTAAGAACAATGCCTTTTCGTATCGATTGTCTGGATTTTTCCCTAAATGTGGTAACAATCCCCAATCTAATAAGGTTTCGGCCCTCTTGATTTGAAATTCTTCTAACATACCCGGGGCAATTCTCTTACTTATGTAAATAATAGCATCTCTACTAGTTGTTACTTCGCCAGATTTTTCAAATGATGGCTCAAGTTCGTCCTGAATGGCGTCATTTAGTGAAACTGCATTTGCTATGTCTTTATCTGATTCTAGCCCTAAAGCTCTTATCAAAATAATTAACGGGATATCTACAGGAGAGCCAGGTATCTTAGATACGATGGAACCGTCAGGTCTCATTATCAATTCCAATTTAGCTCTATATCCAACAATCGATGAGTAAACCTTAGCCTTATAAAGCATAGTTCCAGAGGTTTCTTCTATATCTACTATGATTTTATTGTAAGATAAATCTTCTAACCCTACGATCACTCTCTCTGACCCATTAATAATAAAATAACCCCCAGGATCTTTTGGATCTTCTCCGACATCGACTAATTTTATCTCCGAATAATTGTGAAGCATACAAGCATTCGATTTGACCATTACAGGCATATCCCCGATATGGATGAATCGAGATTCTAATGTCTTGCCCTCCTCAACAATGCTACATTCTAGCATGATTGGAGAAGCGTATGTCAAGTTCCGAAGGCGGGCTTCAACTGGTGCAACATGTGTGATGGATCCATCTAATTCCATTATTCTAGGCTGTTGCATCTTTATTTTTCCAAGCTTGATTTTATATGGATATTCGGCAGTCTCTATCTCAATTTCATTAACTTCATCGATTATGCTTTGAAGCCCTCTTTCTATGAACTCATTGTATGAATTAAGATGTTGTCTAGCAACACCCTCTCTCCGCAGTATATCATTTATGATGGGCCACATATCAATAGAATTATTACTAATACTGACTGTCATGATCTAGATCAACCTTCTACTACATATCGGTAATATACACTTTCACCCGCTGTTGAGCTCTTTCTGGTGATCTTAATAACGTCTCCTGGTTGCGCTCCCGATCCTTGTATCCCTTTATCGGAGGACATGATATAAGGAAATTGACTAGGTTTGGAATTAAATTTTTTAAAAACCAGCTCAGCTTCGTCTTTGGAGAGTATTTCATGTTTAGGCTGATAAATATGATCCACAATTTTTATTTCCTTTTTTTCAGTAGACAAAATCACTTCTCTCCTGAGCCAAACTTAAATTATATAATAACAAAAGAATCGTCAAATATCCTATAAAATACAGGTCGATTATATATAATCTTCCCCTACCACTGCAAATATGCACACAAGATGGCAAAGGGCAAGGGCTCCAAATTTTCATTGATTTTTTCAAGACTATCCTTCAGCTAAGAAATGGACTTTATGCTACAAATATATTTAGATAAAATAAACCAAAATAAAATAGAAAGCTCATATATGAAAATAAATAACGAAGGAACAGTTAACTAAGACTGCGGCCATTTTTGACTGTATCAATGATAACAATTGAGGAAGTAATAAATTCAAATTATTGTTCACATTATGATAACAATTCTTGTTATATACATTTAGGGGTGAGAATTAAATAAATACTCGTTACTTTGATAAAACAGATCAGTATATCATGATTTTGCTTAAGAATAATTCTTATATGATGAGGCGGGCGTAATACTATACGGTTGTGGAAAAATGGAAATTCGCTGGTCAGCAATTCAATCCTAGACTATCAGTCTATGGCATGGTTAGTAATTGGATTGGCATGTTTGAGTGTTTTCTATTTTATGCTTGATTCCAATTTAGTTAACTCAACCATCGAACCCGAATCTAATTATGAGAATTATGACGCGAAAAATACGACCTTTGAGACAGCTAAGACCAATGTCTCAAACTTGTCTTATGATATATATTATCAAATGATGGTAGGTAATACAATTATTCCTGTTAAGATATCCAGTTTAGGAAACCCTGTTTCCAATATAAATTATGATAACGAAGAAAAAAGTATTATTCTTGTAATTAATTCCCTTAATGAAAAAATAGACAAGTTAATAATAGACATACCAAGGATTATTCTTGATTCCAAGGTAAACGGCAATGACAAGAATTTTACAGTGTTGGCAGATGATCAGCCAGCTAAATTTTTAGAGATAAAAAATCCCGATAAAGGGAAACCAATTTTGAATAGTACGATTGGCAATATATCAGCGGTACAATATCCCAACAATACAGAAAGTAGAAAATTAATGGTGGAATTTGGATCAAATACAAAAATAATCGAAATAATTGGAACTGATACCACTCTAGCAAATAATCAGTCTATAGACAATAGCACTCAAAACAACACGATTCCAGAGAAGGATAGAAACCTTGGAAATTTCGTGTTTCCAATTATATCCATAATTGTTTCATTGGTCGGAATCTCACTCTTTTTCTATTTCCGTAAAAATAAGGCCCATCTAATGAATAAATTTAAGCCAAAATAGATAATAGGAAAATTTTAGGTTCTATTGCGCTTCAGATC
>LLBY010010016.1_pt1 | contig 38588 bp, 39 predicted proteins | sample 1489401 | NCBI WGS metagenome assembly LLBY01 (sample SAMN04092656, study PRJNA295927) | soil metagenome | biome: Soil prokaryotic community; feature: Bulk soil; isolation source: soil from tomato rhizosphere | host: tomato cultivar Hawaii 7996 | place: South Korea | collected 2011-11-01 | reverse complement strand
TAAAGCAGTAGCATTTGATACCAACTTACTTGAGGATCAAGAAGTATGAAGAATTCAAAAACTAAAACACCATGGTAGAAACCCTTGTTGGATTTTATATGGGATAAGATTAAGTTTTTTCTATTTTAGGTCAAATTAAACTCGTATCAAATCCCACAATTATGCATGCCTTGCATGAAAGAAGTGTGCAGATGATTGTTCATTTCGAACAATTTCAAATATCAAGCCAACTCCCAGCAATAAAAAGTTAATTTATTCATACTCTTTGTGAACTGATCGGCTTTTACTAATTTATCTAACATGGGTCTGTATTGTCGTTACTTGAATGAGCATATATAAAAATCAAGTAAAGTTCTAAATCTCTATTTTTGCAAAATTATACGAGGAATAAAGTATTAGAATAGGCTCTTGCTACCATAATTCGTTTATCTGGGGGGCAGAAAAATCCGATAGGATATCGGTATAAAACTTGTTTTTATGTTACCAGAATATATTGACCGTGAATCATGCGATAGCTACTAAGTAATTCTGATTGTAAGGGGGGGTCGTCTCGATGAATTCATTAAATTTAAGAATGTTTATAGCTGGATTACATCGGACCTAAAAATGTCAATTGTGATTCTCAGTGGATCGTCATATTACATAAATGAAGTAGAATTCATTACCCCAAGGCATTTGATGCCCAAAAGGAGAATCGTTATTGTGAGGCACAGATATACTTGTCCATAACATGAAATTATATTGTATATTATGCTATTTCTGTGATATCTTCAATAAACCTGTACTTCTTGACAGTAGGATGATCTATTACTTCTGTAAAAATACTAATTAGTTCACGTGTAAATTTGATATATTCTGTCCAAAGATCGCTGTTGCTTTCTAATTTAATCTGTTTGCTGTGACTAAATAAGTATGAATTATGTTTCCATCTGTATGTCGTAGGAGTAGACTTTTGATTTTCACTAATATAGACTCCATTATTGTGGAGGGAATTTTTGAAATGGATAACTATTTCTAAAAAATTTTCTCTGTCTTTATCCAATAAATCTAATTTCTTTAGAATCACTTCACATAAATCCTTTATGTCTCGTTTATTCTTCTCTCCATTTTCCTTACTGATATAATTTTCATCTCCAAAACACTTTTCACAAATTATTCTAAACGAAGACTCGAAGGTTTGAAAAACGGAATTAAAAAAAGAAAATTGCAAATACCGATCAATATATCTTTTTTCTATTTGACGAGACTCTAGTGTACTAGTTGAGAAGATCCGTTTATTTATCTTATATTTAGGTAGTTTTTTTGCCCACCAATCTTCTGTTGATAATGTGGTATCTGAAAATATCATTAAATGGATAGTAGAGTTTAGAGTGCTTATCAAGTGTTTATGAAAAGTTACTCTTGCATCGTTTTGTTTACCTCCTCCTGTACGTAAGAAATTTTGTTCTTTTGAATAACAAACCTGAAATAATGCTTCCAAGTTTCTTATTATTTGTGTTTTCTCCACTTTGGTTTATCTTGTTCGTCTCTTAGTTAACTATATTGGGATATGAAAATGTCAGACAAGTTAATAAAGACATTTAGAAAGCATTTAACCGATTTGCATTTTTTAGGCGACTTGATACATCTGCAAGTTTATTGATTTATCAGTCTATTATGCTAGTCATATATTATTATCCTAAAAAATAACTTGGAAAGCTCTTCTGGTGTAGTAATCATTTAATTGTGGCCCATTCTAAGTTCAAAATAACTCCTATTGTTTGCTCCTTTTGATCCTAAAATACTTCATGGAATCTCCAAAATCGGTACATACAATATAATTTTAGGTAGCTGTTTTGCTTTAATTTACTGGATAGTCAGAGGTTCATCATGAGTATGAAATGGGATTGCGCATAAACTAACATTCATCATATTGTATCTTCGGGGTTGGTAACTCAAAATTTCTTTGGAATATAGGAAGCCACAAACCATTCTTTCTGGTTTTTTAGACGTTTTGGTTAATAAATATCTCTTAATCCAGGTATTAAATCAAAAGCATTTTGCCATCAAGCAGAATATATGTATCATGAAAAACCATGAACTTTTTCCTATCCGGTATTTTCTAACCTACACCGCTGATACCCATCACTCATAACTATCGTTCACAAGATACCTGTCGTAAAGATTTTGAATTTCAAACACTTGAACTATATCTCGATATGTGTAGACAAATCAATCCTTTCACCTAGTAGATGACTTGTTAAGCCTAATCCATCTAACATAGGAGCATAAATCTTATGATTGTATTTCCTTGGAAAAGAAACTATCTTATTCAAACACTACCCACCGTGACAAGATCCTTGGACTAGAACCACCGATTTATCAATTCACTAAGTTGACAATATCATATTTTTCTCTTTCTCTAGTAATAATTTAAGCTGTAATTTCAACTTGACTATTAATGTTGTATCTTTTGTAGAGGTTTAATACAATGAAACAGTTATGATAGTTTGAATCTATGTTAAGAACTTTAAACGTTGCTGGCATTCAAAATCTTTATCCTAACACATGAGATTCAGTATATTATAGTATTGGATTCTATTATCTATGGACAATGAATCTCAAATAAGAAAAGTTGTTGCTGATAGTCCTGTAATAGATTCGTTCTGTATCCTAGTATTTTGAACAATAGTGTCACTATTGCTTTTTACCTTCTAATGTATTATCAGATTCGACTTGTTTTGCTAAAAGATTGATTATACGTTGAGACTCTAATTTGATTTATGAGCTATTGTTTACTATCATTTGAAAGGCGAAAAAATAGAAACATCATAAACCAAAATATTTTAAATTCATAGTGGTTTATTAGTTGCGATAACTATTCAGTAAGTATGAAGTGTCGTATATGTAATACTCCAATCGTAGTTGTGCCTTTAAAGATAGTTACCCTTGATAAACAGAAGGAGATTTACTATGATGTAATATTAGATATATGTGATTATTGCAATGGACCTGTGATAGGGGTTCGTAAGCACAATAGACAAGATTCTAGGCCGCTTAATGATAATAATAAGAATGAGTATAAAATCTTGGAAGATAAAATAGACTTTTACACAAAAGAGTAGTGAAAATAACGGGGTGTCCTAAACACATCTTAAAAGTCTCCCTCTACATAAAAAATGAGTTAGTAGATTAAATTTGGCGAAATAATTATACAGGAGGATTCTCCACAACAAACTCGGCTGATTTGTTTTTTCTTTTTGACATATGTTATCCAGGAATCATTTTTAGAGGTTATTTACCAAGACTGAGGATTACACTCCGGTAATCATTAGCATCACTGTTTATTATCTCTACTATTCTATTATTTGAGACCATATTACGACAATGATAATGAATTGCAATATGTATTAAAGACTTTTAAATTCAATAACAATTGCTCACATGTATGCACCTAACCTGAATGACCAAAAATTAATAATGACTACTAAAACTATACCTATCAATAGAGGTTAAAATATCCTCTTATTGTACCCTAAATGAACCTAAATGAATCAAATATAAGCTTTAATTGAGACTGGCTTTTTCCAGATTCAAAATTATCAGGTAAATCTACAAACGCAATCATGAAACATCTATCCTCATTTTTATCATGACTTTTATTATTTTCATACATTACTATTGACCTTTCATGAAATAGATTCAATCCTGATTTGTCATCTCTAATGCTGAGAAGAATGCTAGCCGAATTAATGTTTTGAGTTTTATCGTTATTATTCTTATTTATTATTATTGGATGTTTATTTATGATTACATCTTCTAGGATTATTTCATCAATTTGAATAGATGATCTTAGGGCCATAGCAAGTGGGTGATAGCTGGGAGGACGATAGTACTGATACCGATGTGGGTTTTTGCTGTTTCTAAAAGAAGGATGAGGAGGATGAATCCATCCACATAGTAACATGTCGTTAACTTGGTTTTTTAGCTAATCTACTGAAACTCTTACGATTCCAAAATTAGTACATTCTTTGAATAACAAGACGGCATCAACATCAAATAGCATCTTGTAGTTTTCTAATCTCTTCCATTCAGCCGGATAGTGGAATACTACTCCCAATTTGGGATCAAGATATAATTTTACCCCAATTCAAATTCATGTAATCTATGCAAAAATTTTATTTAATACTTTGCATAAATTTAAGATAAAGGGAGAGATTAGTCATGCATTAAACCCTAACAATATCTCAAATTTTATATTTATATTTATGTTATGGTTAAGTCACTTCTTTACTGCTTTTTATATAAACCTAGTAGAAAATTATTCTAAAATTATCTTTTAGAACTAAATTTAATAAATATCTTAAAAAAGTGTTATATCAAATATTCTTGCATAAAAATTCAGCAATAAAATGTTAAAGGAAAATAACACAAAATTAACTGCAGTATTAGTTGTAGCAGTATTTGCCGTATTAATGACGCTTGGATCCGCCGCAGGATCGAATTTTCAAAGCGCTTTTGCAACCAATGGTGTGGATAGTGAACAATGCAAAGATGATGAAGATTACTATGAAGATCACGAAAAAGCATGTGATAAAGATCTAAGACTTCATTATGGTGAGGATTATGATGGTGATTTTGGATCTAAAACAATCGATGACGATGATGATGACGAATATGACTACAATGATAAATATGATGATGGTGGAAACTCAGCATCACAAGGAATAGCTCAATCACAATCAAGTGAACAAAATAGCCAAGTAGTATCCGGCGGAGATACAGAAGGTTCTGGTAACAACTTTAGCTTCCAAAACCAAGAAAATTCTGGAAGCAATGCTTTAGCTCAGGATGGTAATGGAGATGGTGGAAACTCAGCATCACAAGGAATAGCTCAATCACAATCAAGTGAACAAAATAGCCAAGTAGTATCCGGCGGAGATACAGAAGGTTCTGGTAACAACTTTAGCTTCCAAAACCAAGAAAATTCTGGAAGCAATGCTTTAGCTCAGGATGGTAATGGAGATGGTGGAAACTCAGCATCACAAGGAATAGCTCAATCACAATCAAGTGAACAAAATAGCCAAGTAGTATCCGGCGGAGATACAGAAGGTTCTGGTAACAACTTTAGCTTCCAAAACCAAGAAAATTCTGGAAGCAATGCTTTAGCTCAGGATGGTAATGGAGATGGTGGAAACTCAGCATCACAAGGAATAGCTCAATCACAATCAAGTGAACAAAATAGCCAAGTAGTATCCGGCGGAGATACAGAAGGTTCTGGTAACAACTTTAGCTTCCAAAACCAAGAAAATTCTGGAAGTAACGCAATAGCACAAGACTAGTTCAAAACCAATATTTTTTTTATCTGTATTTTAAGTTTGTTTGATTATCTAGATATAATTAATTATTTCTATAAGGTGACTATTTCTGCAAAATTGCTAACAACGAATCTGAATTATATGCCGGTATAACTCACACACTCCCGACCATCTTGTAGATGTAGTTAGATTCAATTTTGAACCGTCTCCCTGCTGCGCATGAATATGCCATTTCTGATAATTTTTTCTTTGGAATTATCTATGCTATACCACGCCACCAGAAAAAGAGAAATTTTGGATTCTTACTAATTCGTTTTATGAGGATTGGGCACTGCCATTTTTCTTGTATGATATCTTGGGAAAGATCTCACGTTTTAATATGTCCCTTTCTATAGATACTCTGCCAGGTCCTGATAATAGCAGACTAATTGAGATAGACATCAATAATAAATCGACCTCGTAACCTCCTTGTCCCATAAGACCATTACCTAATTTGACTATTAGAACAGCACAAATCATTTCTATAATAAAGAGAATTGAAGTTATCCTTGTAACTAATCCAACAATTAATAATGTTCCACCTATTACCTCTAATAGACCTATTATCATGGCTAGTTCTGCTGGAATACCCACGGAAGCAAAGAAACCTTGAGTTCCTTGAAGATTTTCAAATTTTGGTAAGCCGTGGAAAATAAAGGCAACACCTGCCATAATCCTAATGGGCAATGGAGCGAAAGTAGAAACCTTTTGTAAGTACATCACTACAAAGAATAAATTATACTTTTTATAGTTATTCATTATCAACAATTTTTATATTTTTTCAATCAAATCTAACAACCCAATTTCAGTTAAGTTATGAATAGCTTTTTTATTTTGGATAACTATGAGGACAATCTATGATTTTATAGTATTTTTTGTTTGTATTCTTGGTGACTAGATTCTATTCAACCTTAAATCATATTCTCTCGCATTTCTGAACTCGATGATAATCTATCTTTTAATAATATGATAATATGAATATGATTCTCCGGGATCCGGCATCCGAATTATTTCAAACAATTTTGTCAAATATTTTAGTTTCATTTGACATTACACTGTCTAAATTTGTTTAACTTTTCAACAACTCCTCAAAGATCAAATCATTTGCAAAATGATTTACATGTATTTTCGTTGCTTCTTTAAAAGCTAAATCGCATACTCCAGGATATATTAAAGTCGATCTTGATGTATGATACCATATATTAGTCATATGAAGAGATCTATGAAGCCTTAAACTCTGTGTTAAATTGTTTGTTTTCAAAATCTTAAAGATCCAATATAGTACTATCCACTAGGTTCAAAGAAATTTTGACTATAAACCAGGGATCAAGCTTCTGACGAAGAACAAATTGAAATCTTTATTTTTATTAAATTAATATTATTTTACTTAAAATAAAAAAATAAAAAAATACCATATAACAGATCAATCTAAAACGTATGTAAAGTATGTATAAATATAGATATATGATATTGTCAGGTGTTCTTATTATTTCTATTTCCATTTTTTGTTGGCAGGATCTAAACGTATTCCACAAAGATTGCAAAATACTGATCCTGATAAATTCATATTTTCACATTTTGAACATTTGGTAGATAGTTTTTTCTCAAATTCATCTTGGACTTTTGTTGAGATAATGGACTCTAAATTACTCGCGAATTCTTCCATAATTGTTTTGCAGAGTGAGCCAAGGAAAATGGCCGCATAAGGATTGGCGACTAAATGATATTTGTCGCCTTGAAGTTTTCGAATATTTAGTGAGATCTCAGCAAATTCATCTTCATTCAAAGCCAGATAATCATGTGAATATAGTTTTGCAAGGTTTGACTCTAGCTTGTGAAAATAATAAAACTCCTGAGGATATGTTTTCCTAAACCAATTTACAAACTGTCTCCTTGTATGTTCGCTAGGCATATAACCTTCTTTTTAAAAAATATTCATATTTAAGAAATACTGATTATAGCATTGTTAAGACTTTAAACGAACCAAGAGTCTAATACACTATTATTTAAAGCGCCTGATTAACCCCATTTTCACTAGAAACTTTATCCGTCTTGCGCACCTAAACTAAATACTCCTATAAATGATAATGGTATTATTATTCATACTGGGTTTTGAATCTTTATCCTAACACTTGAGTAAAATTGATTCTATATTCCATACTTTTGTGGAGTGTACATCTTTTTGCAGCTGTATTCAATCTTACTGATGTCCACATTCCACCGTGTGGCTACTGATAATGACTTATCTTCTATTCAAAAAACTTTATCTGACTTTCTGAATCAATTTGGACTATTATTCTCATTGTCGTCCTTTTCAAAATCAAGACTCTCTTCAAGCTTTTTCTGCAGTGCATTAAATTCTTGATACTTGTGCTTCCATCTTGAAAATACCAGCCACTGTTTGATACCAACTCCAAGCCATACTAGAAATACTGCACCTCCTATGATCGGAATGAATTTCCCTACACCGGCAGTTGATTGTGACATTAGTCCTAGAATCGCAATTATCGGTACAATTATCACAAATGAAATAATCATCACAATCATCAACTTTCTAGTAAAATCAAACTGATGGATGACATTGTCTAATATTTCAAGTAGACTTTCACGGGTGGTCCCTTCCTTGGGATCTGTCATATCAGTCGTCTGTATATCCTCTCCAGTGTGTTATCAAAAAAGACGTAACTGTGTTTGTTAACCTATTCAATTTTTCTCCGCTCTCCTTGGAAACAGTAATTCATACGGTTCAAATATTGCTTTTGCGATTTCTTTTCCTTTCTGCGAAACTTTGTACTTTATAATTCTATTTTGCTTGCCCCAAGGTTCTTCAAATCTAATTATTAGACCTTTTTCTACCAGATCGTCGATAATTGGCTTGTGGGTGACATTGTTTAATCCACAATAGCTCATCAATTGACTCTGGTTTAGCTCTCCAAATTCATTGAGCTTCAATAAAATGTCCTTCCTCATGTAAATCCGATCTCGATGTACATGTACCAATTTGATTCAAATATCCTAGACATGGCGTTATATGACTTCATGATCCTTAATTTGTTTTCATATTTAGTCTATAAAGTCCACGTAACTAAGTTACGTAGGACAGGTAAACAAGCCTTATAGCACATGTATAGTTTACGAGCATCAATGGTACTTAAAAACATGAAAATGGTTATTTTGGCTGTAGCCCTTCTAGTTCCTGGGCTCTTTCTGTTTACGTGGTCATCTCCTGCTAGCGCGCAAGTAGAGGAGTTTTCTAACTACACAATAATACAGGATACCAAAACATCTACACCGGGATTAAACGATGGACACCAAATAGTGATGGCACTTTCTCCTAGAGACGATGGATCGATTTGGAGGGGAGATATCACCTGGACAGCAAGCAAACCAGTAGAAATAGCTGTTCTTCATGGATACAACAGCAGCGCGGTTTCGAGTCAATCATTATTACAATTCGGCGAACCATTAAAACAAAAGTTTGGTAATGCAGAGGTTGCTATAAGTTTGATGAAACCAGAAAGTGGGACATCATATACTTCTGGTAGTATACCTTTTGTAGGTAATGCTGTGGTATTTCATACAGCTGGCGCAATAGGGGGTGAACCGTTCACTGTAACCTATACTGTTGCCGCTTCAGCTGAAAAGATTACTTGACCGGGTCCAGAAGAAGGGAATAAAATTAAGGGAATTCTAAATTTACCATTGCATAGATGTCAAAAGAGCATATATATGCGTGATGTGGGGGCATAGTTGATTTAATGTGGAATTTGTTATTTTATCAATAAATTATACGTGGTAGTTTGATTCCAACCAATTGGCCCATTGTATTCATTGCCACCTGTTTCATTTACAGATATTTTAGGATCTATTTCTCCTTTAACCTTCAATTCATACTTACCTGGAGGCAGTGGTTTTAGAAAAAGCCAGTTTCCATCCGCTACGGCTTGTGTTGTCTGAGCAGTTATATTCAATATATTATCTTGAGGCAATGTAAAGTTAAACAAATCAGTTTGAACGCGATACTTATCCATATTAGGTATAGTGATATTATTTAGGGAAGCTTTTGCTCCAGTAACAAGATCCTGCATATTTTTGGCACATTCTAGTAGTTCTTCTTCAGTTTTTAGTTCTTTAAATTCTGCAAAAGAACATTCGGAATTTAGTATTGTAATTAGCAACGCTGTATCTTGAGGTATGTTACAGGTACGTTCGACTGGATGTTCAAATGCTTGAGTCAAAAACCATACAGGACCTTGTTGGTTTTCGTCGCAGTGCTCACCAGTATCATCATATGATGGGTTCTTATTCCAAGGGATCGAATATGTCCATTGCCACCATTTTTCAGTCCAGTCAGCATAGGAAATATTAAATGGGCTTGAGTTCAAATCGTATACTAAACTAGAAATATTAGAGTTCATACTAATCATATCTTGATTTACAATACTCTCAGTTCCTTTAGATGCAAGCAAGGCGTTAGTGGGTAATACTGCAATTAAAAGTAAAATAAACAATACAACTATAACTGATTTTTCCATGATGTTTCCAATTCTAAATCATTATTTAACTTTTTGTGATGCTTGCGTCGGATTAAACCCTTTTTCGTTTCACTGCTTTTTCACTTATCACAAGGCTTCTAGTGGCTATATATGACGCCTTTGCAACCAAAAAGAAAAAAGGTGGTAATGTAGCCGAGCAATCAATCTCTCAATCACAGTCTTCAGTTCAAAATGCCTTTTTGCTTATTGAAGTGAAACAACATTCCTATCATGCAATAACTCTAGCTTACAAAACTAAGAAAACGGCGGCGACAACGGTTTATCACAGAGCTAACCGCTCAAAACAAATAACAATCTTTTTTTATTTTAGTTTCGGCTTGATTTAAGATTGTCTTGGTTAGTATGGTTATTTATTTCATAACCGGATTACTGTTAGATACCTAATCTATATGGCCAAAAACTGTCATTAATTTATGGAATTATTTATTTTAATGGATTCATACAAATGGGGTTGTCGACTTGAAATCCTATTGTTGATTTCTTTCATTACCCAATTATCATGATATTGCAATTTTGTAAGTATGTATATATCAGCACTTTGAACACCTTCGAAGGAATCTACATTAGTTAAAACAGAATCAATTGTAAATACATTTTCGCTATAGAGTACAAAAGTCAATCTGTCCTCTGAATCAATCACACTAGGACTGTACAATATATTTGACTGAAATTCCGCATTCATCCGTGAAAGTACACTCTGGCGATAAAATTTTGTGGTTATAATCAGAATAACAAATTGAATATATCCTATCATCATAGATGGATTACACTGGATTGAGAAATCTAGAATGTTTGAATCCTTCATTCTAGTAAGACGCCTGGTTGTGGTTTTCTCTGATATACCAACTTCATTGGCAATATCAGAGATCTCTGTTCTTGCTCCCGAGGACAGTAAACACTTTATTATTCTCAAATCAATTTCACTCAGTTTAATTGATTCAACGCGGCGTTCTAGAGCAATTGTACTCAATACAGTTGCAGGTTTTAGGCGATGACTTAACGATTTAACGAATATCTCATCGAATGGTTTTTTGATAACTAGAGCCGCTACACACGTTCTTCCCATATGATGTACATGGTATGCAATCTTACCAAGATGTTTAAGGCGCTTGATCACCTCATCTTTGTTTATTCCATTACTGGCACTTACAAGTACAATTACTGCCTTGAACCCAAAAGCTGCAGGATTAACCCTAACTACAAATTTTTCGATGACTCTCTGATGAATCATTTTCTTTACTCGAGCCTTTACACTCTTTGAAGTCAGGTCGACCTCTGAACCTATACTGTTATATGAAGATCTGCTGTTTTTAGCTAATGTGGAAAGGATAGTAAGATCAGTTTTATCGAGTACTATTGCCCCTTTGTGCTCACTCATCATTTGTTGGTCGTAAAAGTGAGTTATAAAGTTGTCCGATATTGGGAGTTTTGCTTCCACCAAAGATAAGTAACTGTAAGGACATCATTATGTTATGAAAGAAATAAGAACAACAACAAACAAATATCTTAAGCAACAATTATCCTCAAATGAGATACGACGCGAAGAAATACTAAAATCTACTTCTAAAGGAACTGTAATCATTGACGGAAATTATGGAACAATAAGATTTGAACGACAAATTAATCATCCAAAAGAGATAATATGGAACGCAATTACAGATCAAAAAGAGATATTCAGATGGCTGCCAGATTACAAGGGATATTTGAAAAGAACAAGGATGGTACGATTGATCTTTTGAATGTTGTATCCGGGTCCCATGTTACCGGAAAAGTTCTATGCTATGATCTTTACCGTGTTTTTGAACATGAGTGGCATATCGCTCCCAATCAAATGTTCTCGAAAGGAGAACCAGAATCGGTTATCAGGTGGGAGTTTGAGGTGGACGGTAAATCAGGTACGCTTGTTGTTGTAACTCACACTCATCTCACAAAATCAACAGCCTTAACCTTTGCCCCTGGTTGGCATGCGTATCTAGATCGACTTGAATCTGTTCTGTCCAACCAAGAACCCCCTAATTGGGCACATCGCTTTGCAGAAGTCAAAGAACTATATTCCACATGAGTAGGCTACAGATAATAGGTAGCCTCACCTAAAAATCAATAATGTGGGTGTATTTGCTAGGCTGATTTAGAGTTATTGGGTCTCAAATTCGTATCATTTGGAATTCAACGTACAAAAATAATAATATTGTTACTAGAAACAATAACAAACAATATTTATGACTATCTAATCCCATACAGGAGAAAGGTCTCCAAATTTTAAAAAAAACGATACAATAGAACAAAGATCAACAAAAGGGTTGTAATATTTCTTAAATTCTTATTCTTTATTTATATCCAAAAAGGTTTTCAATACTCTATTGAAATCGTCAGGATGTTGGTACATTAAAGCATGTCCTGCCTCTCCTATACGAATGAGCCAGGATCCTGGAATTCCGTCTGCTAATGTCAAAGAGTCGGGGGCTGGATCATCGTTTGTTCCAACTATGATTAAGGTAGGCACGTTGATACTTGAGAGCGTATTACATGTACCAGCCCAGGTGGTTGAGGCGTTTAATTGTTTTTGGTGAATTTGTTGAGAAATTGGATATTCTTTGGGAATTGGAAAGTAGTTTGTGTAATCTGGGTGTGCCTCAAACCAGCTAGCAGGAGCAAAGAACATGGGTGCTAGTTTTTGCATTTTTTCTGACTGAGACATCGTGGTATTTTTGTCAATCGCTATTATTTCAGGGGGAGTCGGCCTGTCGTTTGAGCCTCCGCAACTTGTAGCATACAAAATAAGATTTGAAACCCTGTCTGGATTTGTCGCTGCAAGTTGTTGAGCGATGAATCCTCCCATAGACCAACCCAAGATATCAGTTTTGTCTATCCTTAATACATTAAGCAGACCCAATGTATCATCTGCGAATTGATTAATTGAGAAATCTTTAGTCCCTACAGTGGAATCGCCAACTCCTCTATTTTCAAAAATGATTACTTTATAATTTGCTGAGATCAGAGCTTCCAACAACAAAGGGTTCCACATATCCATAGTTGAACTGGCTCCAGTGATCAGAATGATGGGTTTACCATCTGCATAACCCATTTGCTTATACGCAATATTTATATCATCTACCGTAACGTTGTGGGATGGCATATTATCTAAAATAGCTGCTTTAGATTGAAAAGAAGAAGCAGATGCGAATGGATTATTGATGTTTGGCTCTGTACTGCCATATGTTTGTAACATAGCAAATAAAGTGTTGTTTGATAATACATTAAATAATATCATTACCACCATAGTATACAAAATTAATTTATTTCTTAAATACAATTTTATTGTCCTATTGATATTAAATGATCTTATTTATACTTTAAGAAGATAAGGAATTATACATATAATAACTTGAATTCCCTTATACACGATTCAGATTTGCATCTGTGAAAGAAGATAATGATATTCATACGTGTACACTTTGCTTAATATTGTTACTAATACGAGTAATATGTGATTGACTTGTACAATAGTTTTTGTATCAACAGATTCAAGATCAAAATATCATTAATCAACAACTATTATATAAAAAAAAAGTTTTGTAGACGTGGTTTTTTTTAATTATGCCTTTATATAAGTTCTTAATCAAGGAAACTAAAGTATAGTGTTATAATATATCCGTTCAAAGCTCCCTATTGAATCCTGTATACAAGTTAAATATCTGTGAATTAAAACCTGCTAGCAAATTTTTCAATTCTTTGTTAGGATTACCATAAACATCAAGCTTATCTAATATAGCGATATTAAATATTCTGGGAAGAATGGTTTTTGAAGCCATACTGTCGTTGTGAGATAAAACTGCCTTAGAGTCTGTATATGTTTCATGAACCATACATTTTGTTCCATCTTCGCTAAAGTATGCCTCATAGACTGATGTATTTGGTTCGTTTGCCTGAACCATGTTACTCATTTGTTTAATCAGTTTTTTAAATTGTTTAACATTGTCTTTTTCTATTGTAAATTCAGCGCTAATATGTATATTTTTGGACATGATCATTTGACTCCAAACCAAGTATAAGTTGGTTGTCAATTTTGTTTTCCTGTTTTTCACCTGTTAATGATTTAATACATATGAAGATGAAAAATTGGCCGCGGGTCTTTGATACAATTTTAATTCCAATCTTATGTTTATCTATTTACCATACTTCTACTAGTCGTTGGATCTACTTCCATAATAGAACAAGCTAGCTATGACTTGCAAAAGGGACTAGGGTTATTTATTGACAGTCTGAACAGAATATTCTCCAAATCTAGTTAAATATCTTTGATCTATTAATCGACTCACCTATTCAAATATACTCGAATTATTAAAGTCATTACTATTTTAATATATCAGAAGATGTTGCATCTACTTGTGCTGCATGAAAGGTCTTGGATCAAGAATCACGCTAATCAAACCTATTTTTCTATCCTTATCAACTATTATCCAAAAACACGTGATTTGAGAATTAAACTCCTGAAGAATGCAAACATCATTACCATCTGCGAAAACTTTCTTTATATTTAATTTAATTCATCCCCTTATCTGGTATTGACGTTCAAAATATTTCAGATATGGCTCAGCATTATCAGACGAATTAACGGGAGACACGTACGAAAAATTGTCACTCAAATAGCCTCTGGCAGATTGCCAGTCTTGGCGATCTGTGGCCTAAAAATACTCTATTACCACATCTTTTGCACTTTTTGTAGAGTCTTTGTCCTTGCATGACACACAGTGCTTAGCTCTGACTATAAAAATAACCAGCAAATAACTGCAAACGATTGTATTCGAATTCTTGATAAATCGTTATTAAAACATTATTAAATCTGTATCTATATCTAATATGGTCAGCGATAACGCCGACCCTCTCAGTTTTGTTCAAAAAAATCCATTTAGGATCTCATGATATTTTCTTTGAGTACTGTATGTCAAGGATATACATCCATCAAAGAATTATTGAATCGTAATTAATTTCCAGAACATAATAGATGAAAGTCCACAGCGATCTCGTGTTGGTTTGCTCGATATTATAGTTTACCTAAAACAAAATATTTTTTTTATTAGTTGAATATCTTTTGTTAAAGAATTAATAGCGGCCGAATTATATATGATTGATTAAATAGTCAATCTCATGTGCAATCACTTTGATCATTTATTCCCTGTGTTCCAAGGCGTTATAATGGAGGAAATAATTTCCTTTGTAGTTGTATTAGAAATTTGAGCTAAACCTCCTTCAAGATTTGCTACTTGTGACTCGTTTATATTTAAATTGCCTTGAGCAGATACACCTGGTGTCCATCCAACATATGTAGCCAAAAGAAGAATCATTAGAGCCCAAGATCCTGAAAGAACCAATTTATTGTTCATCATCTATCGTATAATTAATGCTATTTAAACGAGTATTTAATTTTTTCAAAGAATTGGGTTTCTCTCACATAATTAAATTCTATTAAGCAATATCTATTTATTCTAAAAATTCCTGATGCTGGAGGTCAAATTGAATTATTTGCAAGTGTACAGTTATTTATTACTATTTCTTTCAGTTCAATTTTTAGTATTTAACTCCAAAAAATTTCAACAAATTATATACTCCACGTTAACATCCTTAAATATTGAATATATAACGAAAATCATCCTATTATTTTTTGACCAAAAAATGATCAATTTTCAATTATTATTATTATGGAATTCTATTCTTTCGGAGCGAATAAAATTATTAAATTATGTCCTTAAATTGTCACCATTACCAAAGGATAAAAAAGGAACATCAGATACAAGGGTAAAAAATTCCGCTTTAGAAAATAATTTATTATAATTTCACGTATATGTATTCTCCTTCTGCAAAAGGATGTAGGCTTTGGCGAAAGCCAATAAAGGTCTTGAGATGCGCCAACAGATCTCAATACCAAGATCCAATGCCTGCACATGCTAATTGTGTTCACTATCTCACTTTCTAGATTCAATTTTCAAACAGGCCAATTGATCTAGTTTTTGGATATTTTTTTCTGCTTAATTTGATTATACTTTACATCTCAAACTGCATTGGGTCCTTACTACTACAGGGAATATAATCCCCATGTACCCATGCTAAATAAGCATAAAAGGATTATTTTTAGACCAGTAGGTTTATCCAGATGACTAATCTATGCTGGCAACCTTATACTTTCATAGATGCAGATAAATTCATTCGAGCAAGTCAATATTTTACATAAAGAGAAGATGAGGTGAACCTTAAATAAACAACGCCTTGTTGGATTATTGAATCGGCTTTCTTAATATATGCTTGATTGGGAGTATGAATATAGATTCTAACACTAATTTCAATAAAAAGACCAATATTACAAATGTAACTGCCACTGGTGGGCATGATAAACATCAGTCAATAGATATTTATATTAACGCATTTACAGCATCGATGGAATTCTATTCACGATTAAACAGCTCGTTTGTCGACGCCCTTTTTGTGTCATTTACGGAGACTAGACATGTAGTAGAAGAAATAAAAAAACAAGTCATCGGTGATAATAACCCCCCGTTTATAGACTACTCTAAACAACAAGAGTTCTACAATAGAGCTGAAAAGGTGATACTTGCTGAAATACGCGACAAGTTTGATACAAACTTTAGAGAAAAAAACTTTGTGAATTCGCTTTCAGAATTTATTGAAAGTTATTGCAACCTTGCAAAAACCACTGGTGCAGGCCAGCTCTTTCAGAAAATGTTCAATGCAACTGCCTTTTGGAATAATGAATATGTAGAACCCGTAAGAGAAATTATGTATAGGACACCATCACACAAGATCCATTCTGAAAATAAGTATTCATTATTTCATTATTACTTGCCTCATGAAAATGATGCTACGCAAAGAGGAGAGAGCGAAGAGAGGACTATAGATAATAAATTTTCTGATACCTCTCAATCATCTAATCAATATTCTCCTCCTGCTGATTCTACCTCCCCTGTTAATCATCTATGCTTTTATCAACGGAAACTACATACTTGATCTGATTCCAAATTCGAGTATCGTCAGGAATTTTCAAAAACAAGGCTTTGATGTATTTATGACAGATTGGGGAACCCGGAGTTCATATGACAGAGTTAACGATAGGGGATTATGTGAACAATTATCTTGTCAAGGCTGTTGATCACATTATAAAACATTCGGGTTCAAAACAGGTGTCCTTATTAGGTTATTGCTGGGGAGGTGACTTGGCTCTTATGTTTTCAGCTCTTCATCCTGAAAAGGTAAAAAACATAGTAACATTTGCTACACGTGGTGATTTTAGCATAGACAATAATCTCTTGAGTGTATGGGCAAGAAACATAAATGCAGATGCTATTGTAGATGCCTTTGGTATTACTCCTAGTGCATTTATTAACAGCTCTTTTTTACTTAGGAGTCCAATAGATGTTTTGCATAAATACCCTCACTTTTTCTTTGAAGGGGATAAACCCAAAGATATCGATTCCATGGTGCAATTTCTTGCCACAGAGACATGGTTGTATGATAGCCCTCCAATTACTGGTGAAATATTTAGACATTTTGTGAATGACTGTTATAAGAAAAATCTCTTTATAAAAAATGAAATGATAATAGGGAAAAACGATAAGATTGACTTAAGTAAAATTAGGCAGCCTTTCTTAAATGTAATTGCAAAAAAGGATGATCTGGTTGATCCTAAATCAAATAAGGCAATAAATAATGCAATAGGAAGTACAGATAAATCCTTTATAGAATTTGATTCCGGTCATGTTGGAGCTTGTATAAGTTCTAGGGCTCATCTGCAGTTATGGCCCAAGGTAGGTGATTGGTTAAAAAAACAGATAGGAAATTAGAAAAGACTGTTTGACTCGTTTTGACCTTTTCTTACAGAGTTAAAATTTAATATTTGAAATATAACCTACTCTAGGTTATTTTAACGACAATGATATTGCATTATATTAGAGATTTACTACCACTACCACTTCTGCTCCTACTATTGTTACCGGAAACCTAGTCCTTAATCCCCTTTGCTATCGCACAATGGTATTAAATTATGTATTAAAAAATTACTTGTTACTATCATACTAAAAACGGTTTATTGTGAGGATGATGCCAAAAATAATTTGTCCTCACAATCTAATACTGGTTTTATCAATTTAGCATACTCAGTCTGCTACAGGCGAATCATTTGTATTTATCACTAACAGATAGTCGGTACCCGATTCTGCTCCCCATATTTCGTCTTCAATACCAAGAATCTGTCTTACATTAGCTTCTGGACTAGGAATATCAAATTTATCAAAGGATTCATCCAACGGATCAAATCTAAATATTGAATTGGAGCCGAAATCGCTTATCCATACTTTGTCATTTGTGTCTACATAAACTGCGTATGGCTTTGGATTACCTCCTGGCAATTTCCATTCCTTCCATTGATCTTTTTGAGAGTCATACATTCCCAACTGTCCAGCATTCCATTCAGATACCCAAATATTCCCATTAGAGTCCGACCATGCTCTTCTTGACCCTTGATCTGGTGTCGGAGGTTCTAAAACGGTTACTTGTCCTGTTTTTGTGTCTACAAGTCCCACATAATTGCCTGCTAGTGATGCATAGTATACCGACCCGTTTGGTGTAGTTGTGATCCCATAAGGACCTGGTCATTTGGGTGCATCAAATATTTCCATGGCTCCTGTCGATGGAAACAACCTTCCATATATTCCACTCTGACCTGTAAACCATAAAGTTCCATTATTGTCAAATGTAGCCGTATTAAGATTTGCATATCCAACACCTTGTGGAAGTGGATAAACAGTAACATTCTTTGTAAAAGGATCTACTCTAACAATCGCATTTAAACCTCCGTCGGTGATCCATGGTGCTCCGTCCGGACCTGCTATAACACCATGGGGTGCCGAACCTTCCCCAAGGAAGATATGCAAAGTCTCTCCAGTTGTAGTATTTAATTTTCCAAGTTCTCCAGAAGACTGTGCTGTATACCAAACAATATCCTTAAACAAGTTCTTTGAAACATTACTATTGACAAAAGACATTGATGTAGCCGGAGCTACGTCATGGGGTCTTGAACCTTCTGGAACGGGATACTCTGTTAAAGTAATGCTTTGATTGTAAGAGTCTGCGATGATTGTATTTGAATTTGGTGATTCTTGATCATCTGACATTGATGGTATGGATACTAAAGTATACTCATATTCCCCGTGGCTTGAAATTGTTATCGCCATACTTTGAAAATCCATGTTCTTGAAATAAACATGATCTCTGTCAATCCGCGTTTCTGTATCGTATCCCAAGGTTGTGTTTTGCAATAACGATGTACTTGAAATACCAATACCATAAATAATCACACAGAGGATGATAATTATTTTAAAATGATTAAACATAGATTCTTTGCATTCATTAAATATACAAAAAATTATTTAAGGGTATTTAAGGAGTTTCAGGCTTGGGAAAATAATTATTCTACTTACCTAGGTAGGTAAATTCCTTGTTATTTGAGTAGTGAAAAACAACTAAAGTCTTCCACGAACGCATCAAAACTATGCTACCATGAGAAACTTAATCCCTGCTCTCCAAGATGGTTACTAATATTTATATCCGTACTATCAGACATTAAACACAAATATACATGATCAGGTCAAACGACTCATTGAGATATTCCATGTTATAGAACTATACTATTTGTCACTTTGATATTACCACAATTATGAGAACTCGATTTAACATTAATTTGAGCACAAATCTAGTTCGCTGCATAAAAGAGAGCTGCGATCATACCGTTGAAAATATTTCAATTTACTGTGTTATATTATAACTTGATTTGACTATTAGATCAAGATAATCCTTTTTTTAAATCATTCATGGTCATTAAATTATTGCAAAATACTTTTCCACCCATAAAAAACAGTGGTTCAGCAACTTTGGGAATCTGATCTGCAGAGGAAATATCTGCTATAAAAATGGCTGTTCTTTCTTCTTCATTTGCGGTAAAATACACTGCCTCTGCATTTATCTTTTTGATATATTCTTCCGTTTCCTTAATAAAATTTGAATTTTTCACCATCTCATTGCCTTAAGCTGTAGGAAATGAAGCTCGTATGCTCATTTCGTTTTGTAACAATGACCTTAGGTGATGTGAAATAAATCAAGTATAACAAATTGTAACGATAGAGAGGCTATTATGAGCCAGTTCCGTGTTTGGCCTTTCCTCTCTACCTTAATAATGACCTTCGGTGAACGGAACAGAAACCCGGGTCATCCTTTTCTAATAATATGTATTTAACATTTTATTTAAATGGTGACTATCGATATTTATCATTTTACAGATCGATTTGAATTTCCCTCTTCATACTAGTATGAACTTTGATAATTGTACAGATTCTTTAGAAAATCTGTGAAAAATTGGGCGCTTATTATGTCAGACCACTTTACACTCCTCACTTTAGTTTATCGACTAACGGCTTGATAAATACGCCTATGAATCCTGGGGCAGATAAACCAATAAAAAATACCTATTCCAAATTCGTTAAATTAATCAATTATTTAAGGGGGATGTTACCCAAGGGGATTTAGAGTATTTGTGACTGTATTAATAACCTTAACATCCAAACAAACAAACAAACATCATGATATCCTGGGTTCCAAGTTATAATATAAAAGTCCACAAGACCATGTCAATGTAGTTTATCCGTAAAGCGACGGACAGTTACTTCGTAAGAATAATAGATCTCTGTATCCTCATTCCGTATTTTCTGGATAATTAGAACTGGCAAATGTAAATGCTAATTGTTTTGATTAAAAATGCTAATGCAAATTACAGCCCTATTACTGCGGGAAACCGAATCCGCATACTCCTAATTCATATGGTATCTTGTATAATTGTGATGATGCTGTGACTCGAAACTTTTCCCTTTTATTCCTTGAATTTGATTCAAAAATTGCATTGTATCTTAAACCATATTGCAGAATCTATTCTATCAGAGCCCAAGTTAGGAAAATTATAAAATATTTTCTGGCCCTATGAAATTTTAAAAATTATAGATTATTGATTTATCTTCATGGTGAATCTTTCAACTAGCTTTCAACTGGCTAAAATCTCCAAACACTATTGATCCGGGTGTAATGATTTTCATAGATTCCATATACAACTCATTAGCTCTTTTATCGTCTTGCATTGCCTTCATAACATCTTCTACATACTTGACATCCCTATATGACAATATTTCTAAATTTACATCCTCGTCATCATTAGCAGAAATGATCTTTGATATATTTACAAAATCCGTAATGTTTTCTTTTTCATTCAGTCTATACACAAATTTTGACACTCCGTGTTTCCTGAAAAAATTATCAGTCTCCTTGCCAATCTTTGCTAACGCATCGCGATTCTTCTTTGGAACACGAATAAAAACAATTTGGATTATGCTGCCTAGATCTAATTGATGTTCGTAGTTATCTGGGTTATTCATATGAATTGAAATGATTTGATATTATAAAAATAACAAAGGGATCAAAAGTATACCGGCGTTACATAGTTATTTGGATAACTGATCATAACAATAATTTTCTAGTCTTTCCTTCATAAGGAAGATCGTTGATTCTATTCAACGTTGCATCGTATTATGCTATGTGTACTTGATTAGAGATAATTGTCAACAATTAAAGTGACTATAATACAATGGCTTTGCAAAATATTTGAAATGAACTTGAATTATTTGAAGTTATTTAGACAAATGATTGTAAGTTAGATGAATACTACCTAGTAGCAGGAATTGTCTAATAATTAGTAACAAATTAGAGAAAGATATGTCAAATAATGGTACATTGGTTTTGAGCTGTTCGGTATTGACATCGGAGGAACCATAATGGTTGATCAGAAACAAGATCTTTTACGCACTATAAAAGTCAAGAATCTTAGAGGTATCATTTTAGTTTCGAGGAAGATGGTAACCAAGCTGTCGCTTCGATGACAAACAGTGCTGTTCAGAAACTAATAAATTTAGATAGGGCTAGTAAAGGTTTGACACTAAGTTATACCAAAGTAAAGAACAAAAAAAAAGAAGACTACTCGAACTTTTAAATGTGAAGTAAAGACAGACGGGTCCTCTGTTACAATCCTTGTAAGAGATTTGATTACCAACAGGATGATCAGCAAAAATTTATTCCCCCCACTCCAACGTCGCACCATGATTCGGAATTTCGAACTCTTGAACAATGCATACAAGACTTCCGCTGTAAACACGGAGGTGAATTACAGTGCGAGGCAAACCGAACTTGCAAACCGCAGTTTACGGCACTTGCCTGTTGCTTGAAAGACGGGACTTGTTACAGTGTGCATCTCGTTTTTCATTCTACTTCACTCCGATGTCAAATCTTGTCTAATATGCCTGCCTTAGAAAATCTGGTTCTCTCTCAGAGATAACACGGTGGTATGAAACTGAGAGAAACACTTAGAGATTTTTTATAGGATACTGCCATTGCTAAACTATATCCGTCTATTTTCTTTTTCAACAAAAAAAGGTTGCACTTGTAAAGATATTCTTAAATAACTATTTAATTAATACACTCCGATGTTAAACAGATTCCTTGTTTCACATAACCTTTCTTTTGGACGTTATTATCATGTTATTTTCATTTTCTTTGGAGTATTTACAGCCGGAACCGTTGTATACAACGCTGAAAACGCTCTCTCCATTACAATGCATGATTCCGTCGAATCCTCTTATCTGATGAAACTCGAAGAACCTTATCAGCCTAAATTTATCTCTATTGATAGTCAAGTTGAACCATCTGTTTTCAAGATTTCAAGTGATAATCCTACTTTGGGTAGCGGCAGTATTGATAGTATTACTGTATCTGCTGATAGCTCTGAATCTGAATTTAGGCAAGACGTTGCAGGCAAATATACAAATCCTCAGTATGGTATAACAGAATTTGAAATTCCTGTGGGTTGGTATGCAACAGAAAGTATGAACGGGAATAGCGGGATTATTCTTACAATGCTTCCAGGAACTACTGAAGAATTTTTCACAAAGTTAAATTCTTTGTCAAATAATGAAACTCTACCTATATTGAATCTTGTTGTACAAGATAAGGACGATCTACGAGAAAGACAAATGTCATCCTCTCTATCTGGACCATCCTCTTTTTCCACTGATTGCGCAGAGATAACCCCCAATTCAACATCTACGATAAACGATAAGCAGTTTCAAATTTCAACAATGGAGTGCTCAACAGCCGATAAAGCACCAATAGCACAAGGCATTGACTTTAGCCATGAGGAAATAACAAAGTCTTACAAATATGATACACCTGCCACAATGTATATCCTACAATTGGTATTATCTAGTGAATACTCTTCAAATAAAACGATAAATTATGCATACCTGTCTAAATTCCAACCTGTCATAGATAATGCGATTCAGACTTTAAAAATAAGATGATAACCAAATATTTTGACAATTACTTTTTTTTCATTGATTTGGTAAAATCACAGGGTAAGTTGGATTCTCTCCTTATTAATTTTGACTAATTAATGGTTGGTACTTGATATATATCTCCATCTTCCGCAAAATCTTTTATTTAGATTAAAGACAGCGGCAAATGAGTCTTGACTCAATTTACGATATATTAATATTATTAACTTTAACATGTTGATCTTGGATAACTCCATTATTTTCAAAATTTTAACTGGATACCTGTAACATTCTAAATATATTATGTGATGTGTAGATTGTTTTCAAGATATAACAATGCAAGAAGTTCAAAAATTACTTGTTGTCAACGATCTGGCGATATTCGTATTGTTAATCATGTTAGTAATTGGTTTTCTGTCCTTTGATTATGACTTGTTTGGATTGAGTGAACCTATTATACCTATACCGAAAGAATACAAAGTTTATTTCGAGTTTGTCCCTTGGCTTTTGTTTTTATTACTTTCGGTGGACTTGTTTGTTAAATATCTATATGTAGGTAGAGACTTGAGTTACTTTTTAAAAGAGTATTGGATAGATATTCTCTTGACTGTTCTTATACCCGTATTGTTTCCTCTAAAATTTATCAAGCCATCTGTAAAAATTTACGAATCAACTAAATTTGTCAAATCTGGCTTCAAGATATTTCAAAAGTATGACAAAATTTTTAAGTTAAAAAAATAACTTTTATCCTTTTGTTCAAAGATCCTCAGGCCTCTCTCTTGACTGGTTTTACTTTGCTTTGAAATGGATTCGCCTGATATATTTACATAGGAATGTGCCATTTCCGGGAACAATCCAATCGATAATGAGAACTGTTGCCTTTACTCAGTAAAAACATGATTTTGAATATAATATTTTTCAGAAATTCTATCTCAGACTTGTCAAAAAATTACCTGCGATTGGAAAGATAAAATCCGCACAAACGTAAAATAAAAGAAATCCTGGAACTGGTCACTGAGGCAGTCAGATGAATTATGAAACAACCCAGTTTACATTACAGTTCTCAAGTTTAATCCTCTCTCCATTGTCTAGCTTATTAATTTGGATTCATGGCTATATTCTTAGATCTGTCTTCTTATTTGCAATTCATGCAAACTCAAGTTTGCCCGATGCAAAAATAGTTATATAAATACCAAGTCTATCTCATCAAATATTGGTAGTCAGAGCCTACCTTGACTGTTTGTTTTTAGAAATTCTTGTCAAATATACAAATTCATGAAGTGGTGTAGTTAATAGAATCGTCCTCAACATTTGCATGGTGTGAAGATTGTGTTTATACATCGACAACTGTATTTCAAAAACCTAGAATATGTATTATTTTTGGTTTTGGATCAAATATCGCCCAATATTCAAGAAGATAAACAGCAATTAGATTATGCATTAAATAGCATGATAGAAATGTTAGAAAGTAGTGAACAAAATGAATATATTCACGATTACAATCGCAATCATAACTATGACCATAACCATAGGACTTTTAACCAGCTCAATTCATGCTCAAAGTCCAACAACATCTGATTTACCATTAACTACTATTAATGAAACAAATTCGACAGTAAATGTGTTAAATAAAACCTTGCCGCCTGAAAATGCAACCGGCGTAGTGCCTATGGGTCCCATGTAAACAAAACAAAAACGATTACAACAAGTAACATTTCAGATGACGAAAAAGATTATTAGATTTCCATACCTTTTTTTGTTGTTACGAATGCTATGGGATATCGTGCAAATATACAGGAAATTAGACAACCATGAAAGCAATCTATATGTATGTAATATGATATTTGATTTTTCTAAACAACTATTGTTGATTTGTAACTTGACAATTAAACTAATTCCAGCATTCAATCAGTCAGTTGTATCCTGATTATGTTTGATTTCTGTTACTATTACGAACTTGATTCCCACGTGTCTAAGTTCAATGATGCTTGATATAATAATTGTTTTGAGCACAGTTTGTACCGAATTGCAATTTTTCAACCTCTTATAATCAATTAGAATGAAACTGGTTCTTTAGTGACATCAAAGTAATGTTAATTTGTGATAGGGATGTATGTAAATAGTCCATTATTATGACTATAGTTATTCGCTCAGACCGTGAATTTACAGATCTCCTAAAGAATTCACTCAAATCCAGATATGAAAAAAGAAAGAGGTCTGAGAATGAGGTACATGTTTCTGATATCTTGCCTTCCACATGTATTCGAAAACAATATTACGGTCGTAAATTTCCAGATCTTGAACCCCTTTCTGAAGAATCCATACATCATTTCATAAGGGGAGAGTCAAGCGAATTCGTAATAACTGAACTTGCCAATATGGGTGTAGCACAAGCTGACTTAGAATTTGACGGCTTGATTGCACATCCAGATATTTTGGATAAGGATGTAATTATAGAACTAAAGGATACGCAAAGTACCAAGAGATTGGATATCACAGATCATAGATTCAAATCATATCTTAGACAGTTACTTTACTATATGACCATAACCGGTATAGAAAAAGGGATCATATCAATTAGATACGGTAATAAAGAAATGCGTTGGATAAAATCTGATGAAAAAGGCGATTATTTCTTCAGACCATTTAATGGTAAAGGTCCTCACATCGAAAGTTGGTCCGTATCGTTGCCAAAGGACGATATAGCCAGAGAACTTTTCAAAAACGAGATGATGCGACGAAAAAACCTTTTTTTAAAAGCTCTTAAGGAAACAGATGTAGCTATATTACCAAGGATTAATGTAAAACTGAGAAACACCAAGTGTCCCTACTGTGTCTTTTATGCAAAATGTATGAATGAAGACGGGGAAACTGAGCAAGCTACAAAAATGGCAAATGAACTCGACCTGTTGGACATCCCTGGATTGGTGGATTTTAAGCCATTCTTGAAATGAACCTCTGAGTAAAAATATAACTATTAAATGAATGGGATATATTTTCTAAACATAATAAACTTTAGTTTGTTAGCCATACGAACTGTATCTGATTCATTTATGGTAACTTATGAATATGATAATTATCAAATAAAATGAATTATCTGATCTAAGCCTCCATGTCAATGTAGTAATTATGAGAACTGCCAAAGTTTCTCTTAGTTCTATCGGCATATTAAATCCTTAATATCTACATGATTCTTCCATTCCAACTTGTTTTTAGGATCATTTCCTATGAAACTACTAAAGCTATCAATTGAACCGTTATATTATTTGATTTCTTTCCCAAAGTTAGTGACGATCAGCCAACATGATACAAAATAACTGGCGCTTCAATTTTTGTTAGAGAAAAAAAGACTCAGACGTTGCCCAGATTCTTGCAGTTACTGATTTTCATATATACAAGCATTAGGTTTCTTGTAACATGTCACCTTTTTTGGTCTCCTTACCTCAGTGGTATTCCATTCATTAAAAAATATGGGATATTCCACAAGAAACGATAAAGGGCGTAGTTGATACTCCTATAATGTACCAGCATGTATTGGTATTGCTTTTTTCTTGTTCAAAATTTTTAATGCTGCAGCTTTTGCACTTGCAAAGCTTGCATCTGCCAACATCCCCTCTTGTCCCACCCAATCTCCGACAATGTACAAATTATCCACTCCTGGTACAACTACATCAGGTCTACTTTCCAAAATTCCATCATTAATGTTAATAACGGTATTAGAAGCGATCATGTTGGGAAGAAAGCGCTGCCTTAGAACCATTTTTCTCCACCCTGGTTGAGCCATATCTAAAAGTTCTTCTAACTCTGCTTTATCCTGTACCGGATCTTGCTTCGCAGAAGGATCCAAATATTTCATTACATGAAATAGAATTCCATTTCCGTCGGTCGATAATTTGGCAAAGGCAGAATGTAGCGATAGATACAAAGGATTGTCCATACCATATGCTCCGTAAACATTAGGATTAGAAAGGCCGCTTAATGCCAAATCTAATGTCGCTACTTTTGCAGGTCTATTTATTTTTTCGAGTTGATTGAGGTATGCAGGATCAATTAGGGCGTTATCTTTCAATAGACTGTAAACATGGGAAGGATTAGTAGCGATAATTATGTTATGATACTCAAAAGAAGTATTGTCAGATAAGCTGATATTCCAAAATGGCTGAGTATTTTGTCTATCCGCGTTATAACTTTGCTTTATGGCAACCACACTCTTGCCGTTTATATACTTCACTCCGTTCCGTTTTCCAATTTCAACTAATTGTTCTACTAGGGTTTGCCAACCTTTGTCAATATAGATAACACCCCCATTTACAGCTATTTTAATCTGATTTAAAGCCAATCCTGCACTCACGTTTTCTGCGTTATAAGTATATGTGGCAATCCTACCTAACATCTTTATAAAATCTTTAGAATCAGAATTTTTGAAATTCTTATCTAACCATCCCTGGAAACTTATCGAATTGAGTTCCTTCAGATTCAATTTGTTTAGTTTAGTAAAAAACCCTATGACTTCGATTTTACTGCCTAGTCCATTTAGTAACCTTGTAGTAAAGAGTTGACTTAATTTTATAGGCACTTTATACATTTTTCCTTTTTTAGTTACAAAATATTTGGCAGCGTCAACTTTTTTGCCACTGGATTTTATGTTCATCTCTTCCAATATTTTTGGTCCGATTCCATCCAGATAAAGAGCATGAGCTCCTTGATTAAAGTAGAATTTATCCTTAACAGTAGTTCTGGCTCTTCCACCAAATTCACTGGATTTTTCTATGACCGTAACTTTTTTTCCATCTCGAGCCAAATAAACCGCTGCGGTCAGGCCAGCTAAGCCGCCACCAATTATTGCTATCTCTTTTGCTTTGTCCTTAGATTCATTCGTTGGTGTTTTCACGATTTGGTTAGTCATCCAACTTATTTTATTAACTTCTAATTTATTAATGTTTGGTTGGCGGTCCAACTAATTTATATTATCAGAATGCTTTTAGCATAATTAGATTGAGTGAAAGCAAGCAACAAAAGATAAATGAAATTTTGAAAAATTCACTGAAAGTTCTCTCTAGAAATGGATATGAAAATACTACAATAGCTAACATAGCAACGGAGTCTGGTGTTAGTAGAGGAATATTACATTACTATTTTTCTAACAAGGAAGATTTGGTAAGCAAAGTCTTAGCTTATGCCTCAGAAAATATTATTCAATCTACGATTAGGGATATTAGAGGAAAAACCGTAGAAGAGATAGCGGATAATATCATCAAGGATAGTATACAAAGCTTTAGGGAAAATCCTGACTTTTTTGCATTCTTGTTCGAAATGTGGTGTGCATCAAGGAGAAGTGAAAAGATCAAAAACGAATTGATAATTTGTAGCGAAAGAGTAACTAAATCAATCAAAAAAATACTGGATGAAGCAGTCCAAAACGGATTATTGAAACTCGATACAAAAAATACTGAGGAGATGTCCAAAGTACTCTTGGCATTGTTCAATGGAATTGCCTTTGAAAAGCTAATGCATCCATCCAAGGATTTGGATGATGAGGGATATTGGATACAGGTAAGAAATATGATATCCTCATTTATAGGATCACCATAGATTTCAAGCTTGTGTAAACATAGTACGCCTTTCTGTGTGGCGGGATTTGATCCCATCTAATTAATCTCTTACGTAGTAGCAGTATACTATGATAGGCGTTTGATAAAGTTTTACGTGATCCAGTATCCAAACAATAACACAATAATTTTTCTATTATACTAATGGCGAAATAATTATAGTAATATCTCTTTCTAAAATGTCATAATTTGATAAATCCTATATTTTTTTATTAATGAATTTAAGCAATTTCTAATAACTTCATAAAGAATTTGTTAGAATGTAAATAATTGAAGTTCCTTGATCAAAATAAAGCAATAAAGATTATTTTTGTCTTATCTTTTTCTTTACTAGCCGCTTTTATTGTAACATTATATTTCCAAGACTTGTTTATGGCCAATACTATTATTTCCCCAAAACAGGGTTCTAATTATATATCAATAGACGCGCGAGGAATACCTTATGTTAACTATAAGGAAGGAATCAGCGGAATGGATATTGAAGTACAAAGAAATCCTGTTACTACAGTACATACCGCAATGGATTTTTATGAAGAATACAAGAATTCAGGCAATACTACAGCAAAACAATATTTTATCAACAACGTTGATTGGCTTGTGGACAATTCTATATCTAATGGTAATTATTCACTATTAGAATACAGTTTTGATTTTCCAAAATACAATTTACAGTCGCCTTGGAGATCTGCGATGGCAAATGGTGAGGCCCTTATACCGCTATTAAGAGCCCATGAGCTTACAGGAGACATCAAATATCTTGATACTGCAACCAAGTTCTTAAATGCCTTTTATGTAGATGTAAGAGATGGTGGGATTACTTACAAGGATTCACCTACTGAGTGGTGGTATGAAGAATATGCAACAGACGATAACAATTCACAAGTGTCAAGGGTTCTAAATGGAATGTTATTTGCTTTATTGGGTATATATGACTACTATAATTATACCGGATCCGACGACGCGAAATATGTCTTTGTAAACGGGGTTAATAGTGTCATAAAAAACTTGGCTAAATATGATAATAATGGATATTCTTATTACGATGTGCTCTTTACTCCTGCACTCAAGTATCACCAAATCCATATTGACCTATTAAATAAACTATATGATATAACTAAACAAGAAATTTTTCAAACATACAGTCAGAAATGGGCTTTATACGAATCAACTAATTCGGTCTGGGATGACATTAACAAGAGGCATTTAGTATGGAACTTTTCTATAATGACGGCAATATCTATATTTTTGGTATTAACTGCATCAAAATTGAGAACTAAATCCGAAATGTAAAAATTAGTATTATTAGTTTATATTGTTAGCGTCTGAAGTAACACCTCCCAACGTAGGATTGAAATGACATTCAATTAAATTTACTCTTGCCATTCTATTTTGGTATTTGAAGATATTGTTTGTATCTATATCTATATATATAGAGAGTTATTCTTTCTTATCCGATTTATTTTCTAGAATTTCTTTTTTGATCGATCCAAGTATTTTTTTATCCTTTTCTTCAGGTGTGTTTTCAGATATTCCTACCAAGTTAGATTCTTCATACGCAAATTCATTTTCTCCGCAGTCATTAATCGATGACATGTCAGAAACTATAGAAGAAAAGTATGACTGTCTATATATTTCTTAATATCGAGAATAATTATTCTGCTACAGTTAGACACACTCAAATCGTGTCCATGCAGAAGAGAAATCCCATTTTAATTATTTTTATTAATCTACACGTAATTATTGTAGGTTGTTTCCTCTTTCGTTTTCGATAACAGAATTCTAGTCATCCAATCCTTTTTTTGTACCCATATCAAATATCGGTTCAATCCTTTGTTCTGTCTTGGAGAACTGATAGCCACATTTTCATGTCAATTTTCCACATATTTTCATTTTCAAAAAGTTCTGGATACTGAACAAGTAATAATCCCAATCCATCAGCCTTGGAAACCAGAGAAACTGCAATACTTTCTACATCTTCTACTCCAACAGTGATCAAACCTTTTTCTTGAGCATTGATCAGGACGGACTTGGTAGTGTTGATCGTATTATCCAATGCGGTTTTAAACACTTTTTTGATTTTTTTGTTTCTTCTACTTGCAGACCACATCTCAAAGTAAAATGGATAAAAATCAGGATACCTGTTCATATTCTTTCTAAACGAATTGATGAAACTTGTTGCAATCTCTTCCGGAGAGTTTCCCGCGATATCATTAAGAATTGATAGCGTTATTTGCTCTGAGCTGATTTCCAGTGCTTCACATGCTAACTCCTCTTTATTAGTAAAGTAGTAGAGCGGCAATCCCATGCTTACTTTCGCAGATTTTGCTATGTCGGCAATGGTTGCATTATCGTATCCTTTTTCTGAAAATACTTTTAAGGCCGTATTTATAATCAGTCGAGATTTTTCTTCCCTTGCTTTGGATCGGGACATTTTATTAAAAGTATTCTGATGGTCTTATATATTATTTGTTTGAATGATCAATCAAAAAACATATAAGGGGAATAGAACAGATTGATTGTATGTTCAAACAAAATACAGAAACTAAAAAGATTAATGAAGCAAAACTAAACGAGTTTGCAGAAAAGGTAATGGGAGATTTAGCCGCAACATTAAGTTCTGTGATGGTAAATGTTGGCGATAGGCTCGGATTATATGAAGCTTTAGCCAAATCGGACAAACCTTTAGATTCCCACGAATTATCAAAAAAAACTGGTACTTCAGAAAGATGTGTTAGAGAATGGCTTGCAAATCAGGCAGCAGGTGGATACATAATTTATGATAAAGTAACCAAAAGATACAGTTTTCCGCATGAACACGCAATGGTGTTGGCCAACATTAATAGTCCACTCTACTTAGTTGGAGGTTTTCAAGCAGCTGCATCATATTTTAAAGATGTAGAAAAAATATCTGGTGCATTTAGGAGCGGAAAGGGCCTTGCGTGGGGGGATCATGACCATAATCTTTTTGAAGGTACTGAAAGACTTTTTGGACCTAATTACCGAGCAAATATCAGCACCTCCTGGATACCTTCTTTGGAGAATGGCAAAGTAGAAGAGAAGTTAAAAAGGGGAGCGATAGTTGCAGATGTAGGATGTGGGCATGGATTATCAACCATAATAATGGCCAAGGCGTATCCAAATTCAAAGTTTATTGGATTTGATAACCATGGTCCTTCAATTGACAAGGCAAGGGTATTAGCACAAAACGAAGGCTTAGGAAAAGATCGAATCAGTTTTGAAATCAATTCAGCAAAAGATTATCCTTTATTTTATCCAGATACCAAATACGACCTTGTAACAATCTATGATGCACTTCATGATATGGATGATCCAGTAGGCGCTGCCCAGCATGCTTTGTGTTCTCTAAAGGAGGATGGTACCATCATGCTCGTCGAACCTTCAGCGAATGATAATTTGGAAAATAACTTTACTCCATTGGGAAGGGCCATGTTCGCTGGATCCGCTTGTGCATGTGTATTAAGTTCAATGACTAATAATGGGCTTGCTTTAGGTGCCCAAGCTGGACAAGCTAAAATTGCCGAGGTGATGAAAAAAGCTGGATTCAAAAGTTTTCGATTGGTGACACAAACTCTTGTCAATATGGTATATGAAGCAAAACCCCCTCAAGACTAGTTCTCAAATAAAAATACGTGGAGTAACAAGACCGCCTCATGTAACTATTAAACATCCATTTTTTTTACCATCTACTGGGAGTCAATTTCTCAGATGTGCCTTTGAAACCTAATATCATCCTAAGCGTACAGTTTCAATTGAGTTGAAAATTCTGGAATCAGAATATGCCTACATCTAGATATACCGAGCTCTGCAATCAATATCTTTATTTTTAATCTTGTGTTTACTTGAAGTTATTTGAAGATAGGGATATTGCTGGAATTGATGCAACGGTAATTGCTAGTATCTTGATATTAGCGGGTTTAACTACAATTAATCCTAGCATACCAGAAACAACTAATAATTTCTGAGGCGTTTGCTATAACCTGGGAGATGATTTTACCATTTGCAATTTCTGCGATATTCACTTTGACTGGTCGGGTAAAGATTGCCAAAATTCTTACAGCCATTGGGTTTATACTCCTTATAATATTGTTATTTGCGGTATGGCAAGAGACTTACATAAGATAGAACTCTATTTGTGTTTCAAAAGAACGTAAGATAAGAGTGTAGTTGACTAGATGATTGTCATAACTACACAATGGTAATTGCAATTCAAATTTTTTATTCGCATCGGAACCTCTTACAAAAAGAATCGATTCCCACGACCGCATTCATCCCCACTTTGAAAGCATATTTTCTACATCGCGCATTCAAAATTGGTAAGATATATGTTTCATATCCACTTTGGTTACCAACGTCGTTTCTTTATCTTAAAATCTTTACATTTGAATAGATAAAAATAATCGATATATTTTAAGCTTAAAAAACCTTACACAGTTGCTATAATCGCTTTTGGTCTATTTGGTATAATTGGACTCAGTTTTAATCAACTGTCTTCTGCGACGATTTGTTTCGATTGTCCTGATGCAGATTTTCATTTGGATGAGGCAAAAAAGTCAATAGATAATGGCGACTACGATGGCGCAAAGAATCACATTGACCAGGCAAAACAAATAATTGGAAAGTCTATGTCAGCCAACCAAACTACGAACTAAATAATATTACTATACTCCTGTGACAAATAACGACAGAACCTTTATCATTACTTTATTTTATTCCAAGAACTCGTTTTGCGTTGGTAAAGCCTTTTTGAGAAACAATACTCTATATGGTGACAGGGTAATCCACACTCTTGCTTGCTTTATAAGAAAAAATAGTAAACAATTCTATTAGTCGAATCGGTAGCGACATAAATCTCACAAAGTGCTGTTCTTATTCAAACCGCCACTATCCACACTCCTGATCATACCGCTATTAAATATATTGGCGATTGGCACTATTTTTGGAAGATTCTATCAATGAAGCTTTTTGAGGAGAAACAAAATGACTCCTATTGGAATGAAAAGAACAAAAAGAAGCAATAAGTAGGGAGCATCCTCAAAATACAGATGACTTGCAACTGCAAGTATTCCATATATGTTGATGACTATTGCAGACAATACCAGTGCTAGTATCAATAATTCATAATATTTGGTAATACTTGTTAATTGAGACGCAATTGGTTGTTGACCTGTTTTTTTGGCGGTATCATCTACTGTCACTATTGCTTTAGATGTACTTTGAATTCTCAATCCTAAAATGAATGATGATGTTCCTATTAGAAAAGATACACTTGTAAGAATATTGCTAGTAAGACCGGGGACAATATTGAGTGGCGCACCGGTTCTCGTATATTCCATTAGTTGTTCCTTTTGTTGTGCCTTTATGACATAGTTATTATCTACTGATGAATAGGGAGGAAATATAGATAGGAAAACAAGTGTCACCAAAGAAAAAAATAATGAAATTGTTCTATTGCTGCCCAATAATATTACCTAAATTTGGATATTATCTTTTAGCAAATATAATTATGGCAGTAAGTATTACAAATAAAACCTGACATATTTCTATTGAAATTGCTGATTCAAGTACCCCAGGTGGTGTCATTTGTGGATTTTTAACCGATTCAACGATAACGTAACCAGTCATACCCACTAATACGGCCGTACCTGCTAATCCTATAATATTCCAAATCCTTCCCCACCTTTTTACCATTGGTAAAACCCAAAAAAGTTGAGCCAGACCAGAAATCAAAAAGACCAAGGTATACTGTATGCCTGCCATTATCGAGCTTGGAACAAACATGAGGTGCAAAATTCCTGCTGCACCAGTACAAACTGCAGCCCCAAGATATAGGGGTCTTCTATTAGTATTTACCATATTATTCACATTCGCCTATCTGTAATTAATGCTGTGAACTGTCGCCTAACAACTATATATTCTATGTGTTGCGGGTTAATATAGTTCAAAAATCGACACAATACCATATAATTTGAGTGCCGGCGTCGCTTAATATATTTCAGATCTATTGATCTACCGAATGAGATTATTTTTGGAATGCAAAACTTTAGTTCGAAAGGAAACTATCGGACATATATTGTTAGCAAAGTAAATTCTCAAGAAACCATGTAACGTATCGTTTTCCATTTATTTGATACTTGTAAACGTTACCTCACCCAAGTATTTGATTAAGAAAAGAATAACTAACTAGCATTATTACACTCTTTTTTTTTAGATAATTAATTTATACTAATGTATAAGAACGCCATCAAATATAGGTAATATATAAAAAACAGTTTTCTTGATTAGTTTAGTTCACGTGGATGACTATCTAAAAATAAAATTAAATAATACGAGAGTCAAAGCGGCGATAACAGCACTCGCCGGAATGGTTATTATCCAAGCATATATAATTCGTCGTCCAATACCCCATCTTACTGCAGACAATCGTCTCGAAGCTCCTACTCCCATTATCGCCCCTGAGATGGCATGTGTAGTGCTTACGGGAATTCCAAGCCAGGCCATCATTGCTAGGATGACTCCTCCTCCCGTTTCAGCACAAAAACCCTGATACGGTCTTAGATCTGTGAGCTTAAATGCCATTGTTTTTACAATTCTCCATCCACCAAAAAAAGTTCCTAATCCTAAAGCTAATGCCGCACTAAATATTACCCAAATAGGTACAGTGAATTCATCAGTTTGTAAAAAGCCTCCAGTTATAAGTAAAGCTGTAATTACACCCATGGTTTTTTGGCCATCGTTTGCACCATGTGTCAAAGAAAAAAATATCGATGAGCATATTTGCAATTTGCCAAAGATTCTGTTGACTAGTTGTGCTCTCTTTTTTTTAAAAATAAAAATCAAGAGTAGTACTAAAAAGAATGCTACCAAAAATCCCATCGTAGGTGAGACAACCATGAATACAATGGTCTTTATCGTACCTGCCAAAACTACAGTTTGAATCCCGCCTGAAACCAGCGCAGAACCAATTAATCCCCCGATTAGTGCATGACTGCTAGAAGAAGGTAATCCCACATACCACGTGATTATATTCCATACTATTGCTCCTACCAGGCCCGCAAATATCACCTCTGTAGTCGCAAATTCAGGTTTAATGATTCCTTGTCCTATAGTTGCGGCTACAGCAGTTCCAAAAATAAATGGACCTACAAAATTTGTGATGGCGCTGATTGTCACTGCATGTAAAGGTTTTAGTATTCTACTTCCAACTACTGTTGCTATTGCATTCGCAGCATCATGAAATCCATTTACAAAATCAAATATAAGGGCAGAGATAATTGCAGCAAATGTTACATATAGCAATTCCTCTCCCATGATATTGACATTGAACTAGCCAATAGATTATATTTTTTTACGTTTAATATCTAAGTTGTATATCAAACAAATAACTATCCATATTTTAAGACAATATCTTCTACAATATCTGCTACATCTTGACATTTATCTAATGATGACTCAAAAATCTCGTATATCTCTTTAAATTTTATTACTTCAATAGCATCACTATTTGTTTCAAATAATTCAGCTATTGCCCTTCTGTACACATTATCAGCTTGCTGTTCATATTTCTTTAGACTGTTACAATGTGATATCAATGCCGAAACGTTTTTTGTTTCGCTTAATATTTTGGTGACTACATGTATCTCTTCTGTTGCAGAATGCAGAATTTTGGAGAGATTAATCATATGAATAGTGGGGTTTCTTATCTTGAAAAGCAGGAATCGATCTGCTATCCCCTCAGTATAATCTAATACTTCATCTATTGCACTAGCAAGACCTGCAATATCTTCTCTGTCCAAAGTGGTTACAAAAGTTTGAAACAGAGTGGTAAACAAAGAGTGAGTAATATGGTCACCTTCATGTTCCAAATTTTTAATTTGTGAAACCTTTTCTTCGCAAATATTTTTTTCTTGACTTTCAAGTACAAGTTCAATCAAATAATTTGTAGCCACAACTAGGTTGGATGATTGTTTCTCTAATAACTGGATAATAACCTTATCATTTCCTTTGATCCATGAGAGCCATTTCTTAGAAACCACTTGACATTCTGAAAAGAAATTTCATCATTTATTCTTATCTTTTCTGGCCCATATTTGACAACATTACACCCCACTTTAACCTAAAGTAACTTTAGGTAGTCTATTGACCGTGTGTGAATATCTGTTCCCAAATCTTTGGTTTCGAAGCTTATTGCTTTTGTATTGTATTGTATTGCCTATTATCGAGATTTATGTGATTCTATGCAACATCTCTTTCATGATGAACCCAGTCTCATCGCTTGAGAACGATTATTGATATCATTTACGTACTGATATGTAACTCTTATAACTCAAAAAGATATCGTCTCTTTTTAATGGATCTTGGAAGATAAGTCCGTAAATGCTCTAATCTCCAAAACAGATACAATCTTTATATACATGTAAGAGCATGTTAAAAGATTGATGAATAATCCGATAAATCTATTGGTGATAACACTCGCAATCGCCTCTATAGCAATGACTCCAATGATGATTAATCAGAATGCAAATGCTGCTTCACACTACTGTTCAGATGAAAAGGGCAAGTCAAAAGCATGGATAGAAGGATGTAAACAAGGTTGGTACGATCATGACCATTGTCTGTCTTATAACCCTGGAACAGGTGAAGTGGCTCAGGGATACAAAGTCGGTTGGTCAAAAGGCAGTTGCAAATGAGCTAGTCCACATATACTTTTTTGATATTCGATATTTACATTATCCAAGTTAAATTAATTATATTCCTCAATCCAAATATTGAGAATAACAATAAATGTCAAGTGAAATTTGAAAATCATCTTGATTCATGCCATCCTAATGCTAAGTTCTCCCAGCTTTGACGTTGATCATTCTGATTTGGTTATGCGTGGTGCACACGTTATACTAATTCATTTTGATGCATGAGCCATGATATAGACTATCTCAAATTGTAATGACACATACTGTACTGCCGTCTAGGTTCAATTATCATTTGAGAGTTTATTGTACTGAAGTTTTATTAGAATTGTTGTATTGTATAGAATAATCCGATCATTACGAGTGAAACCAATTATTTTGATATTGTATATTCAAATACTTGTTATTTCATTTTTAGAAATCCGATCAATCCAAGGAGGATTTTCAATTGGCTGGCTCGTTTATTTGAAGAAATGTTAAATAGAAAATTTAGCAGTCTTATTTCATAAGGTGAGTATTTTTGACGTTATATCGCGATAGTACAGAGAAGAATGATAACATGATAGAGAATAACCCGACTAGGCTTATTCCCCTACTACCTGCATTAACAAGTGTTTTATTAGAAATGATACAAACTCAAGATCTTTTTCATATTAGGTTTCAACCCGAATTGAGTGAATGTGATATTAGCGTTTACGAATTTAGAATCAATCTTGATATACGAAAATAAGTATTGCAAAAATTGATCGATTACAAATTTCCTCATGGACAGATACACCTTTTCCTTTTAAATATCGATAATCAATCAGAAAAAATAGATAATAATATAGAACACTTTGGAATAGCACATTGTTGGTCGAACTGATAACCGTAACTTATGAAATAATTCCAAAACTGCTAGAATATTAGAGTATTGCAACTAGTTAGCAAATGCCATATATTTTTTCTA
>LLBY010000240.1_pt6 | contig 39322 bp, 36 predicted proteins | sample 1489401 | NCBI WGS metagenome assembly LLBY01 (sample SAMN04092656, study PRJNA295927) | soil metagenome | biome: Soil prokaryotic community; feature: Bulk soil; isolation source: soil from tomato rhizosphere | host: tomato cultivar Hawaii 7996 | place: South Korea | collected 2011-11-01 | reverse complement strand
AGGTCAAAATGAAACAGGCGAAACCTGTACTGAGCCTAGTCGAAGTATACCTCTATGGCTCTGCCTCGAGGATAGTCTGTTTCAAGAAATTTTTTATTGCCATTTATTCTTTTTTTTTATTTTACCATGTTGCTTGTAATAGTAGAAATCGTCATCGTTATCACAATGTTGGTTGTTATGTGTCCAAGTATTATGGGTATCAATATGGTAATCATTAAAACGATTGTGTTGGTTTACAACCCCTCGAACTGAAACAATTTCTCCCCAATGGTTGTAGTTAACTCTTAAGCCACCAACTTGTGATAGGGTAGCGTTTCTCCCTCGGCTATAATCTATAAACACAGAGCCAACTCGGGTAATTTTTCCATATCTATCGTAGTTTAAATATACATTACCGATACTTCGTATGTTACCACTTCTATCACGGGAAATATAGGTGTTTCTTGGTGTCGATGACGTATAGTTAATGCTTACTCGTGGGTCATTGTAGGATGCATTAATTGTGTTTCGTCTAGAGTTAGAATTATAATAGTCATCATGATAATTGGCATTAAAATCGAAACTACCATCAGGAAATATTAAAAATTCTACGCCACGTTCTACAAACACTATAGGTTGCGCGTAGCGGTAGCGTTTTGTAACATCGATATCGTTTTCTTTGCTGTTTTTGCTTAAATCTGTTGCTGATGCAGTTGTTAATACCATTAATAAACCTGCAATTAAAAATACTGTTCTTTTCATATGTAAATATTTATTGTTTTTTATAGGTCATATGGACACGAGCGATAGCGAACTGGNNAAGCAATCGCTTTATTTTCATTGGAGTTTGGGTTTCCAAATGATGGCGATTTCATAATTCAAATATTTAATATTCTGCCTACTTTTAAGCGTTTCGGCTTTCGCAATTACTGTTCAAATTTTCAACATGTGTGCCAAAAAAAAAGTTTGAGCTTATTTAACAATTTTTTGTGCAAAAACGTAAATAATTTTAATTTTTAAAAAACTGAATAATAGATAGTTATGAAAATATTGAAGATTTGCATTTTTATTGAAAAAATATTTAATTTTATACAAACCAACTTTTTCAATGAGAAAAAAATATATCATTTGCGATAATTGTGAACAAAAATTTGAAGATAGATTTCAATTTTGCCCGCATTGTGGACAAAAATCGAACGAAAACCTAACCTTAAAGGTGCTGTTTTACAACACTATAAGTAATTATTTTTCGGTAGATGCCCGTTTTTTTAAAAGTTTTATACCACTCATGGTGAAACCTGGTTATTTGGCACAGCGTTTTATAGAGGGAAAGCGATTGCTGTATTTGCATCCCGCACAAATGTATTTGTTTATTTCAGTGGTATTTTTCTTTTTATTCTCTTTTATCAGTCGCAATCAAGTAGAAGAAATTGATAAAAATTTACAAAAATCAAACCCTGTTATGACCAACTCTGCTAACTATGATAACATATTGGACTCTTTAAAGATAAATGGAATAGACCAAAATATAAAAGACAAAAGTATTGCAGCAGATTTGAGTAGTAATGATTTAAAAGCGGGTTTGAGTTTTGATTTTAGTCAAAAGAAAGTAGATTCATTAATTAAAATTAATGCTCCAGACAAGGACATATACAGGGCTATGGGTATGAAAGATGATGCTGGAGCATTTAGCCGAAAAGTGTATTCACAAATGCTTAAATTTTATAAACAAAGAAATGGCGGCTCGATTTATCAAGCTTTTTTAGATACTATCCCAATTGCTATGTTTGTTTTGTTGCCAATCTTTGCATTTATTTTGAAATTATTATACTTTAAAACAGGAAGTTTTTCACATCATTTAGTATTTAGTTTTTATTTCTTTGCATTTATTTTTATGGTTTTTAGTTTAATGGTTTTAGTAGGTTTGGTGTGGAAAGCACCTTTTTGGTTAACTCTATTAATTTTGCTTACTACTTTTTTCTATTTAGTTTTAGCTGTAAAGCGTTTTTATAATCAAGGATACTTAGTTAGTTTGTTGAAAAGTGGAATTGCATCCTTAACTTTTTTAATGATTGTAATGCCATTGGCAGCTAGTATCTTGTTTGTTTTTGCATTTTTGTTTTATTGATTCTAATGAAAGTTTTTAAATCTAGACTATTAAATATTTTTCGTTTGTAGACGCTTTAATTTTACTAATTTGTTCTGGACTGCCCATTTAACTTCCTACTAGTTCTTATTTAGGTGCAATAATAAGGACCAAATTGGGTATACCAGCTAAAATGAATTTATTTCTTTTCAATTTTCACAAAAAAAAAGAAGTCGTCTAAAAAGTAATTTTAGACGACTTCTATCATTAATTGTATTTAAAAACGAATTATCTCGTCAATAATTTTACTGCTTTAGCACCTTCAAAGGTTTTAACAGTAGCAATCCAAATACCCGTTTTGAAATTAAAATCAGTATCCTCGTTTGTTTTAATTGTTTTAACCAAAGCACCAGTAATACTATAAATATTAACTTCGGTAGCAGATTTTACATTAGACACATAAATTCTATTTCCAATAGCTTTAACGTTAGAAGAAACAGCAGACGTTTCACCAACTTTGTCTATGCTTAAAGTAACATAATCAGGATTTACATATAAATTTGGCGGAACAGATTGCCCTGTTAATATGTAAGCAGCATTTCTCCAAAGGGTTAGCGCTTCAGAAGTAATATTGGCACCATCTCCTTTTATAATCGCTCCATAATTAAAAGAAAAAGCAATCATTCGAGAAGTAAGTGGAAGAATATCATCTGTGCCTGTTCCAAATTTGGTGCCTCCAGGAATATCATTAACTACAATGGCTTTATCAACAACGGTAACATTAGGGTTTGTACCTAATAAAGTTCCTGTTACTGAAAGATCTAATTCATTCAAAACATCAATGGAATTAGTACCTGTGCCACCATTATTGTCTGATGTTTCATTATAAAGCATAAAGTCATTTCCTATGTATGAGATTCCACTGAACAATGGATTGGCTTGATTTGCAGGATTTACTGTAAGCGTAGTTGCAGGTGAAATAGCCATAGTAGCATCAGCATCTGTAACAGCTCTACCACTTCTTAAAGCCCAAGATTTATTATAAATTACAGGGATTGAAAGATTTTTAATACCTAATGGTCCTGTGGGCTTATATATATTTGCGGTAGAAGTAAAAGTTTCTTGTGCAATAACCATGTCATACCCGGTAAGGTCAAGTCCTGTTCCGTCGTTATCTACTGTAAGCACAGTAATATTAAAATTAGGATCTGCATTAAACATTCTAACTATAGGGTCATTGGTATATGAAGATGCACCTTCCGCTTCTGTCCCAGCATAAGCCGAAGCCTGTACATAAGCTATCTCTTGTGGTATTTTCTGTAATAAATTAAAGTCTACTTGTATATAAGGTAAGTACATATCTGTACCTGCCCCATCGGCAATCACTTTAAAATTAAAATCTATACCACCAGCATTTCCATAATATTCAAAAGTAAAATCATCAGCACGTGCCCCATCAATATCTTGATTATATGTTACTGTGCTAGGTCCAGTAAGGCTTGTACCATCTACAACGCCAGCACGAGCACCATTATTAAAGTTTGGTGCGCTTACATTGTAGTCAAGAGTAGATTCGGGCATTAAAGGAACTGTAACTTTTCCTCCGCTAAGGGTTTTAATATGCACTTCACTTCCTACTTTTAATTGAAGCCCTAAAGTGGCATCATAAAAATTATCGCCACTATCTTCAATATAACGAACACTAACATAGTCTATTGAAGGACTTAAAATGTTGTCTCCATCACTTTTGAATCTTGACTGTGCTGAAGTGGTAGCATTTACAACATTTAACTCAGTAAAGCCATCAACATTTGATATACGAGATATACTTGCTAAAGGAGTGCCAGGGGTAGTAACATTGCCAAGGAATGAAGAAGCGTCCCCTCCTCTAAAATCATGATAATATGTAGCAGTAACCATTTCGTAAGCAGAAGCGCTAGGGTTAGCAACTAAACCACCTGGGTTTGCTAAGCCAGTAAGCATATAAGCGGCATTTCTCCAAATAGTTAAATATTGAGAGGTTATATTACCACCATCTTGTTTTACACTAGCGCCCCAAGAAAATGGTAATGCAATAGCATCATGGGCCAAAACACCAGTAGCATCGGTACCAAGATGTGTATTTGCAGGAAAATAATTAATACCAATAGCTTGGTCTGGGGTTGTAATTTCAGGAACTGTTGCCAACAAGGTGTTTGTAATTGGAGTAGCACCGTCGCTAGTTATTTCAACGCTGTTAGCAACATCTATTGATCTATTCCCGCCGGCTTGTCCATAATCATCTGAAGTCGTTAGGAACAATGGTATATCATCACCATTAGAAAGACCTAAACCTGTAAATAATGGGCTAGAAGCATCGACAACACTCATAGATAAATTTAATGTTTTTGTAACTGCGGCAGAAGCTGATGCAATTGTATTATTATTTCTAAAATGAAGCATTTTACTATAAATAATTGGTGCTTGAATATTTGCAGGTGTCAATGCTCCTCCTTCACTTGCCTTCATAAAATTATAAGTAGCTACGTTTTCTGTTACAATAATTAAATCAAAGCCAGTTTGGTCAATACCTGTCGCAACTGCCATTGAATTTCCAGCAGGAACTGTACCATTAAGTGCAACAACATATGAAGCTGGAGAACCAGCACCATTTTGTGCTATGATAGTAACCACATTAAAATTTGGATCAGCTTTTAGCATCCTTGAAACAGGATCATTGTAAAGCAGGGAAGATTTGGTAACAATACCATAACTAGTATCGGGAGCATTGGTGCCATAACCTGCACCGGCAACTTGGTTATCATTGTATATTTTAACACCTTCTGCTAAAATATATAAGACATTTTTTTGCGCCATCACCTGACTGGACGTCAATGCAAAAAGCAACGTAAATAGTAAATAAGTAATTTGTTTTTTCATAATTAATAGTTTAGTTATTTGAATTAAATTAACATAAAACCACACAGCATCGTGTGATATTGAGTGTAATATAGGGCAGTTATTAATAAATCAATAGCACTTTTGAACGGCGGTCGATTTTGTAAATGTTTTTCATTGTATAATATACAAAATCTATTAGTAAAAATTATGTATTTTATAAATAAAGTGGTGTAGAATGAATATTAAGAAAAAACAAAGTTATTTATGAAGTTTATCCTTTAAATACTTGGCAGTTTCAGAGGTTTTAACTACTATAATCTCTTCAGGAGTTCCTGCCGCAACTAAGCTTCCACCAGTTTCACCGCCTTTTGGACCTAAATCTATGATATAGTCGGCGCATTTAATAAGATCTATATTGTGTTCTACAACAATGATAGAATGTCCGTTTTCAATTAAAGCATTAAACGATTTTAATAATTTTTGAATATCATGAAAATGCAAACCCGTAGTTGGTTCGTCAAAAATAAAAAGCGCTTTGTCTTTATTATTGCCTTTTCCCAAAAAGGAAGCCAATTTAATACGCTGTGCTTCACCGCCAGAAAGGGTAGAAGAGCTTTGACCCAAAGTTACGTAACCTAAGCCAACATCTTGCAAGGGTTGTAATTTGGTTTTTATTTTAGGCTGCTTGTTGGTTTCAAAAAAAGCAATGGCGTCATCGATGGTTAAGTTTAAAACATCGTCAATGTTTTTATTGGCAAAAGTAACTTCCAATACTTCTTTTTTAAAGCGCTTGCCTTTGCAAGTTTCACATTCTAAATGCACATCTGCCATAAATTGCATTTCAATGGTTACTTCACCTTCTCCTTTACATGTCTCACAGCGTCCACCATCTACGTTAAATGAAAAATGCTTTGCTTGGTAGTTTCTTATGTTGCTTAGTTTTTGATTTGAGAACAGTGCTCGAATATCATCGTAAGCTTTAATATAAGTTACAGGGTTTGAACGTGACGACCTTCCAATGGGGTTTTGGTCTACAAATTCAATGTGTTTTATATTGCTGAAATTACCTTCCAATGAAGTAAACTGACCTGCTTTATCACTAAAATCGGTTAGTTTTTTTTGAAGTGCAGGAAACAATATTTTTTTAACCAAAGTACTTTTTCCACTTCCTGAAACACCCGTAATAACAGTAAGCATTCCTAAAGGAAAACGGACATCGATATTTTTTAAATTGTTTTCGCGGGCTCCAATAATGTCTATAAAGTATTTTGAAGTTCTACGTGTTTTAGGTACTTCAATCTTTAATGTTTCATTTAAATACTGCGCAGTTAACGAATTTGAAGCTAGTATTTCATCATAAGTACCGCAAGCTACCACATGGCCACCAAAAGTTCCTGCTTCGGGACCAATATCTATAATGTTATCGGCAGCTTTCATAATATCTTCATCATGCTCAACCACAATAACAGTGTTTCCTAAATCACGTAGTTGTTTTAAAACGACTATTAAACGCTCGGTGTCTTTGGGGTGTAAGCCAATACTAGGTTCATCCAAAATATACATAGAACCCACCAAACTACTGCCTAAAGAGGTTGAAAGATTAATACGCTGACTTTCACCACCGGAAAGTGTATTGGACTTTCTATTCAATGTTAAATAATCCAATCCTACATTGGCTAGAAAAGACAAACGACTATTAATTTCTTTTAATAGCCTATTTGCTATTTGTGTATCGTAATCGTTTAGTTCTAATTGTTTAAAGAAATTCGCTAATTTATCTAAGGGCATTTCAACTAAATCGGTAATCGTTGCACCTCCAACTTTAATATAATTAGCTTCAACCCGCAAGCGTTTCCCGTTGCACACTTTACATTTGGTTTTTCCGCGGTAGCGTGATAACATAACACGGTTTTGAATTTTATAGGCTTTGGCTTCCAATTCTGCAAAAAACGAATGTAATCCTTCAAAATATTGATTGCCATCCCAAATAAGTTGCTTTTGTGCATCACTTAATTGAAAATAGGGTTTGTGAATGGGAAAATCGAATTTATGGGAGTTATTAACCAATTGGTCTCTATACCAGCTCATACTTTCACCTCTCCACGGAAAAATAGCGTTTTCATAAACGGAAAGCCCCGTATTGGGAATCACCAAATCATCATCAATACCAATAATGTCACCGTAACCTTCACATTTTGGACAAGCTCCATATGGGTTATTGAAGCTGAACAAATGGATGTTTGGCTCTAAAAAGGTCATGCCGTCCATTTCAAATTTGTTACTGAACGAACGTTGTTTGTCGTTGCTTAAGGTTTCAATAAAGCATTCGCCTTTGCCCTCAAAAAAAGCTGTTTGAATGGCATCTGCTAGTCTATTTTGAAAATCTTCCTCATCTTTAATAATAACCCTATCAACAACTAATAAAATAGTATCTTTTTTGTTTAAGGAATTAGTTTCGTCAATTCTAACAACATGGCCATTTACTTTAATTCTGGCGTAACCTTGCTGTTGCAGCGCTTTTAATTTATCTTCCAGGCTGCGTCCTTTTTCTAAATGAATAGGAGCGAGGAGCAGTAGTTTTTCGCCTTCAGGAAATGTTTTTAAATAATTTAAAACATCTGAAACAGTATCTTTTTTTACTTCCAAACCTGAAACCGGTGAATAGGTTTTTCCAATTCTGGCGAATAGTAATTTTAGATAATCGTAAATTTCGGTAGAGGTTCCAACCGTTGAACGCGGATTGGTGGCGTTTACTTTTTGCTCTATAGCAATAGCAGGAGCAATGCCTTTAATATAATCGACTTTAGGCTTGTTCAATCGACCTAAAAATTGGCGTGCATAACTCGATAAGCTTTCAACATAGCGTCTTTGCCCTTCGGCATAAAGTGTGTCGAAGGCTAAACTCGATTTTCCTGAGCCCGACAATCCTGTAATGACCACTAATTTATTTCTAGGTATTACCACATCAATATTCTTTAAATTGTGCAGTTTGGCACCTTTTATAATGATGTTTTCTTTGGGGTTTACTTCAGAAATATTAGTAATCATCTGTTTATATTTATTGTTTTAATTTGGTCATGCTTCGACAAGCTTCACTTACTAACTTCGCTGCAAAATATATTTTGCATCTCGTTAATGCTCAGCACAGGCTTGGAACACCCTAAATAATCATCCTCGTGCGTGGGAATGCTATTCTCATAGGTGTTTTATATACTTTTACGGGAACAATTTTGCAAAGATACTACAAGTATAGCAAGCTAAGAAATACATAATACTTTAAATAAAAGTTAAAAAAATGCAATAAATTTTGTTTTTTTGGAATGATTATTGGTATATTTGACTCTATTAATCAATACTTTAATTAACTCTCGCCTATAGCTGAACATTACTTTTAAACTAATAACCCCAAGCAGAGAAGCCATTCTATGCCCAAAAAGTAATGATTATGCAACACGAACTTATACAAGATTCTACCTTAGTTAGTAATTATATTAAAGGAGACGAAAGTGCTTTAGAAATTCTTATTAATAGGCACAAACAAAAAATTTATAGTTTTATTTATTCAAAAGTTTATGATAGAGATGTCGCTGAAGATATTTTTCAGGACACTTTTATTAAAGTGATTCGTACCTTAAAAAAAGGTGCTTATAACGAAGAAGGTAAATTTTTACCTTGGGTCATGCGTATTTCGCATAATTTGGTGATTGATTTTTTTAGAAAGAGCAGCAGGATGCCCAAATTTGACAATACAGATGAATTTAATATCTTTTCCGTATTAAGCGATAACAGCTTAAATGCTGAAAACAGTATTATTAAGGAACAAGTTGAAACAGATGTGAGACGTTTGGTTGAAGAGCTTCCGGGGGACCAAAAAGAAGTTTTATTGATGCGTATTTATGAAGATTTAAGCTTTAAGGAAATTTCAGATAAAACAGGTGTTAGTATTAATACCGCTTTGGGACGCATGCGTTATGCGTTAATTAACTTGAGAAAAATTATAGATAAGCATAATATAATTTTAACAAATTAGTACAATAAAGTAAATTTAGCTGCGTTAATAAGTTAAAATCAACCTTAAATTATTAAAATGGCAAAACTTTACTCTGATAATTCTATTAAAAAAGTGAATGAACTTGAACCGAAAAACGAAACGGTTAATTTTATTTTAAATTATTCTAAGGCTTTAAGTGTTATAAAATATAACAAAATAAAGTTTGAAGCGCTTTTAAACTAGTGGTGAAAAGCCCTAGCATTTAATTTAAATGCTAGGGCTTTTTAATGAGGCTTGTCCTGACTTTTTTGCTTCAATCAAAAGCTAAGACGGGTTTATTTATAATAAGCATCAATTACTGACTGTCTCCCAATAGTTTTGGTTATGATGTCTTTTTCTAAATCCCATCCACGAGCAGGAGAATATTGTCTGCCATACCAAATAATTTGAAGGTGTAAGTCGTTCCATAATTCTTTAGGGAATAATCTTTTTGCGTCTTTTTCGGTTTGCACTACATTTTTCCCATTGCTTAAATTCCACCGATACATAAGTCTATGGATATGTGTATCTACAGGAAAAGCTGGTACGCCAAAGGCTTGCGACATGACAACGCTTGCTGTTTTGTGCCCCACCGCTGGTAACGCTTCTAAAGCTTCAAAATCTTGAGGTACTTTGCCGTTGTGTTTTTCAATTAAAATTTTAGAAAGCCCATATATACCTTTGCTTTTCATGGGTGATAACCCTACAGGCTTTATGATTTCCCTGATTTCTTCAACCGAAAGTTTGACCATGTCATACGGGTTATCTGCTTTTTCAAATAATAAAGGCGTTATCTGGTTTACACGAACATCTGTACTTTGTGCCGACATTAGAACCGCTATTAATAAGGTGTACGGGTCTTTATGGTCTAATGGAATGGGTATGGTTGGGTATAATTCCTTGAGTGTTTTTATTACGAATTCTACCTTTTTATCCTTTGTCATGTTGTATTTTTGTAAAAACCAAAGTTACTATTATGAACACATTAAAACAAGGGGACAAAGTGCCAAATTTTGAAGTATTTGATGAACAAGGAAACATTATAAAATTATCTGATTACAAAGGAAAAAAATTAGTTATTTTCTTTTATCCAGCTGCCAATACACCAACTTGTACTGTTGAAGCTTGCAACCTAAGGGATCATTATAAAGAATTAGCAGATGCTGGTTATAACATATTAGGTGTTAGTGCCGATACTCAAAAAAAGCAATCAAATTTTAAAAAGAAACATGATTTCCAATACCCTTTAATTGCTGATGTAGATAAGGTTATGATACAGGCTTTTGGAGTTTGGGGATCGAAAAAGTTTATGGGACGTACCTTTGATGGCATTCACCGCAAAACATTTGTAATTGATGAAACAGGCGTTGTGGAACGTGTTATTGATAATGTAAAGGCAAAAATACACGCTTCCCAAATATTAGAACCAATTGACAATTAATAATTCTACTAGTAAATAGCCAAAAGCCAATAGTCAATAGTCAATAGTCATTAGTCATTAGTCATTAGTCAATGGTTGGTGGTTAACGATTAAACGGTTGAACGAATAAACAATACAAAATAGTCACTAGTAAATAGCCAAAAGCCAATAGCTGGTGGTCAACAATCAATTCAACAATTCAACGGTTAAACGAATCAACAATAACAGATAATCATCTTATTTACCTGGTATACTTTTTTCTTTTAGGTAATACTAAGGGTTTTCTCGTATAGCCGAACATGCGATAATCTTTAATTAAATCAGGAATGCCTTCAGGTAATTTATCTTCCCAGCCACTTTTTCCATTGGCAATTTGTTGTAAAATTTCTCTTGAGAATATGGTTAAGCATTTTTCGTCGTAATCTTTAATATCAATCACTTTTCCGTTGTATTTAAAGAACTTATATAACTCTTTCATACGTGGGTAAACTTTTAAGTTTTCGCTAGTAATTAATTCACCAGTTACCACATCAATCATTGGATATAAGTACACTTTTAAGTCTTTAAAAAATAATTTACCAAACGCTTCCAAAATACCTCCGCTTAAGTGACGGTAATACTTTTCATCAAAAATATCTACTAAATTATTAACGCCCATTGCGAGCCCCATTCTCGCTTTAGTATAGTTTGAAAAATATTCAACTACTTTGTAGTATTCTTGAAAATTGGATATCATAACCGATTGCCCTAAAGAGCATAATAAATCGGCTCTATCCATAAAATCTTGCTCGTCAATTTCACCTTCTGCACGTAAATTTGAAAGTGTTATTTCGAATACGACCTCCGTATTGTCTTTATCAACCTTTTTTTCATCAACAAACATTTTATACGCATTTTCGTACATATCTATATTTACTTGCGTAACAGGTCGAAAGCTTCCTCTAAAGGCTAAAATATTTTTTTTGTAAAATACACGAGCTGGAAGTACGTTTTTCCCGTCTGGACCAAACATTACGGCATCAGTCATACCATTTTTAACAAGCTGAAGACTCATTAATCGGTTGTCTACATTTTTAAATAAAGGCCCGGAAAAATTAACCGTATCAATTTCCAATTGATCTTTGTCTAAATGGTCATACAGGTAACGAAGCAGTTTTTTTGGTTCATTATATTTATAAAAAGCACCGTAGATTAAATTGGTGCCAATGACACCAAGGGTTTCTTGTTGAAGTCTGGCATCGGTTTCTTTAAAACGTATATGTAAAATAATGTCGTTATACTCTTGGTTTGGTTCTATTTGGTATTTAATACCAATCCAACCATGGCCTTTAAATTGTTTTGCGAAATCGATGGTAGTTACTGTATTTGCAAAAGAGAAGAATATTTTATTAGGATAATCTTTTCTTGAAAGGCGCTTTTCAATAAGATCAATCTCATGGTTTAGCATTTTTCGTAAGCGACCTTCAGTAACATAGCGTCCATCATCTTCGGCTCCATAAATAGCATCACTAAATGCCTTGTCGTAAGCAGACATTGCTTTTGCAATCGTTCCAGAAGCGCCACCAGCTCTAAAAAAATGGCGACTTGTTTCTTGTCCCGCTCCAATCTCTGCAAAAGTACCATAAATATTCTCGTTAAGGTTAATGCGGAGCGCTTTGGTTTTTAATGAAGGAATTTCTTCAAACTCCTTATCTCCCTTTAAGGTAATTTCCATGTTACTGTTTGGGTTACTAAATTATGTTAACAAAGGTATCAAATAATAGAAGCAAATAAAAAAATAACTCTAATTTTGTCGGTAAATACGATTCTTTTTAGTGAACATGTAAAATGACTCAGCCATTTTAATATTTCAACAAAAAGTAGATGCTGAATTATCGATTTTTTCAAATATAGCTATTTTGAGCAATAATTATTTTGAAAAAGCAGCGATTAATTAAAAATAAATTAAAAAAGTAAATATTCATTTTTTGAAAGTAACATTTTTAGGAACCGGAACTTCACAAGGCATTCCCATAATAGGGAGTACGCACCCCGTGTGTTTAAGTGACAACAAAAAGGACAAACGCTTGCGTGTTTCTGTTTTGGTAGAATGGGATACTTTTACCTATGTTATTGATTGCGGTCCAGATTTTAGATACCAAATGTTGCGTGCAGCGTGTACTAAGATAGACGGGGTTTTGTTTACGCATGAACATTCAGATCATGTAATGGGCTTAGATGATATTAGGCCTTTTTATTTCAGACAAGGTGATATCCCTATTTACGCGCACAAACGGGTTTTAAAATCACTTAAGACGCGATTCGATTATATATTTGCTACAAAAAATAAATACCCTGGTGCACCTTCCGTGGTCCCAAATCGGATAAAAAACAAACCTTTTCTTTTAAATAATTTAGAGGTTGTTCCTATAAATGGGAAGCATGATGCTTTACAGGTTTTTGGGTTTAAATTTGGGGATTTTGCCTATTTAACTGATATGAAAACAGTTGAAGAGAAGGAAATGGAGAAAATAAAAAACATTAAGGTGTTGGTAGTTAATGCTTTGAGGATTGAGCCCCATCAATCGCATTTTAACTTGGAAGAAGCGCTTCAGTTTATTGATAAGGTAAAACCAGAAAAAGCCTATTTAACGCACATTAGCCATATGTTAGGGTTTCATGATGATGTTGAGAAAACATTACCTAAAAATGTGTTTTTGGCTTATGATGGCTTACAAATAACAATTAACAATTATCAATTTGCAATTAATAATTAGTAATACAAATAGCTACTAGTAAATAGGCAAATCAACGAATAAACAATAACAGATAATCGATAATGTTGGTAATTAGGACTTCGACAAGCTCAGTCTGACAGGGGAATATATAAAAAGTAAGTGTATAAATAAGTTTGTCAAGCTGAGCCTGTCGAAGCTATATAAAAGAAGTGTCGGTAACAGGACTTCGACTGCGCTCGGACTGACATTTGTATATATTTGGAGTTTTGTCAAGTACTAACAAATAACAATTTAAATTTTAAAAAATGAAACAGAAAATTTTTATGTATTTATTCGTTTTTTCCATATTACTGGTGTTGTTTCAGTATGTGAATTCCAAACGGGTTTTTGAAGACATGAACCATAAATTGGATGGGTATAAAGGGCAATTAGAGCGGTATAAAGACTCTGTAGCTGTTTTGCAAGATGAGAATTTAGATTTGTCGCATTTCAATTTAGAAAGAAACGAAGATGCTATCAGTTACTTCGAAAATCAAGGTTATAATGTGGCCGAGCTAATTCCTTTAATAAAAGATGAGCTTTATAAGTTAAATGAAGAAAAAGGCGAGCATCCCATAATTCCCTATGCTGCTGAGGAAGGGAAGCGCATGATGATTAATACCGTAAAATTATTGAACCATAAATGGATTGTGGCGGATTTTTCGGACGGTCACTATTGGGGCGAGTTGTTTTTGACTTATGAAATAACGGAAGATAAACAGCTTAAATTTAATTTGGTTGAATCGTTTTTGTACCCGTTTAATTAGTATCCATTTTATAGGCAATCCCTTTTTGCTTTTTTGTTTCGCCTACATACGAATATTCAAAGGTGTATGACGAATCGGTTGTTGTTAAAATTTTTAAGTGGATATCTTTTTTTTCTGCCATATTTTTAGGGTTTATGGTTTTAAAAACAACCTCACAATCATTAATCCAACGTAATTGAGACGAATCCGTCTTGTTATTGTATACTTCAATTTGTAATGTTTCGGTGCGTTTAAAATTCGATTTAAACAACGCGCCATTGATAGTTACTTCGCTATAGTAGTTGCCCGTTTTATAGTCGGTACAATTTCTGCTTGTTTCATAGCAACTAAAAAGGCTTAATAAGAGTAAAAAGTAGATAAGTTTCATAGTAAAAAATTTCAGTACAAAACTACTAAACTTAAATAGAACTTGTTTAAAGTTAATTCTGGAAACTTTTAAAACTTCCGTCAGAATAGAAAATAACGATTCGTTCAATGGAATGATCCTTTTTAATTTCAGATGCCATTTTATCATCAATAATAGGAGAAGGTGGTGCGGTAATGGTATTGGATTCCATCGTTTCTTTTGTTGAAGGAAATTCGCCTTTGCCATTTAGCAACCAATACAATTCAACTTCCGGATAAGCAGAAAGTATTTTTAAAACAAACTCTAAACTTGGCTTGTTCCTGCCAGATAAAATATGTGAAATACTTGAACGTTGAACACCAATTTTTTCAGCAAAAGAAGAAGCGGTTTCGCCGTAATAATCTATGACTTGTTGCAGTCTTTTAGTAAAAGCTTCAGTGTTTATCATTGTAACGGTTACAAATGTATATTGTTTTTACAAATGTAATATTTTACAGTTAAAATTCACCCTAAAACAATGTTAAATATATTATTTGTTGAAACTATAACTTCACATAATCATATATAATATACTGAAATAATGTATTTTATAGTTATAATTATTTAGTCAGATTTAGTGGTTTATATAGTTTAACAAAAAACATTGTTTTATTGTATAACATTGTAAACAAAAGCATTCTTTTTATTGTTTACAAATGTAAATTCGTAATTGTTTACATTTGTATCCTAAAATTTAATGATGAAAACAACACATATAAAATCCTTGTTTTTAAAGTATAAAGAATCCGGTTTAAAACACCGTTATATTACCAATAATCACATAGCTCCTTTGCTGGAAAAGATGGCTCATAAATTACATGTAGAGACTCTTGGAAGGTCTGTTTTAAACAACCCTATTTTCGGAATTAAAATCGGTAATGGCAACAAACGCATCCTTATGTGGTCTCAAATGCACGGTAATGAATCTACCACTACAAAGGCCTTATTCGATCTTTTAAATACGCTATTAAGTGATGATTTGTCTGTAAACCACATATTAAATTCCTGTACGTTATATATCATCCCTATTTTAAGTCCAGATGGTGCCCAGGCGTACACAAGGGTGAACGCAAACCAGGTGGATTTAAACAGGGATGCACAAGATTTGACCCAACCAGAGAGCCGAGTGTTGCGTGAAATTTTTAAAATGTTTAAGCCACATTTTTGCTATAATTTACATGGACAACGTACTATTTTTAGTGCTGGAAAAACAAATAAACCTGCAACGGTGTCGTTTTTGGCACCTGCTCAAGATAAAGACTGTACTATAACGCCAAATAGAAAGATAGCTATGGAAGTTATTGGTGTTATGAATAAGGTTTTGCAAGAGGTTATTCCAAATCAAGTTGGGGTTTATGATGATGCCTTTAATTTAAACTGTGTAGGGGACACGTTTCAAAGTGAAAACGTTCCAACGATACTATTTGAAGCTGGACATTATCCTAATGACTATGGTAGGGAAGAGACTAGAGCTTTTATTTTTATGTCTTATATGGCTTCGTTAGATTATATCTCAAAAAATGATGTTTCGGGAGCTAATTATGAGCCTTATTTAAAGATCCCTGAAAACGAAAAGTGTTTTTTAGATATTATCATAAAACACGCTAAAATAGCGAGTCATGATAGTGAAGTTATAACAGATATTGGCATTTTATATCAAGAAAAATTAATTGACGGAAAAATTAATTTCATTCCAAAAGTGGAGTATATAGAAAACTTAGATGCTTATTTTGGACATAAAGTAATTCAGGCTAATAAGTTAGAGGTTTTTAATCCGGATGGTAAATTATTGAAAGTTGATAGCGAAAACGTTTTCGTAATGATAGATAATGAAAAAATCTCATTATTACCGAAATAAAGTGTATGGATTATGCGTAATTATTAGTAAAAATGTATTAATTTTGCTTAATATTTAAGAATAATTAATTATGGGGAAAATTAAATTAGACGAGATTGATCATCAAATCCTTGACATGTTAATCGATAACACAAGGATTCCGTTTACAGACATTGCAAAGAAATTATTAATATCAGCAGGTACAGTTCACGTACGTGTTAAAAAAATGGAGGAGCAAGGCATTATAAGGGGCTCATCCTTGATGTTGGATTACAAAAAACTTGGATATTCATTTATAGCATACGTAGGTGTTTATTTAAATAATACTTCGCAAACAAAATTTGTTCTTGAACGTATAAATGAAATTGCTTTTGTAACTGTAGCACATATCACTACCGGAAAGTTTAATATTTTCTGTAAAATTAGAGCAAGAAGCACTGAGCATGCTAAAGAAATTATATTTAAATTAGATGATATTGATGGAGTTTACAGAACTGAAACCATGATTTCTTTAGAAGAAAGCATCAATGATAAAAAACGACTAATGCATTCTATTTTTAATGAGATGTAGTTTGTATAAAAAATCTTAAAAAGCCAGTTCAATTTTGAACTGGCTTTTTTTTTGTTATTTGTAGATTAAAGATTTAATTAGTTTTTCGAAGAGTATTTTTGCTATATTTTCATTAAATATAGATGTTTGTATATGTAAATTTGCTGGTTTATTTTATATTTATAATCATTCTATATGGTATTTAATTCCTTGGAGTTTTTCATATTTCTTCCTATTGTTTTTTTTCTTTATTGGTTTGTTTTTAAAAAACATTTAAAAGCCCAAAATATCTTAATTTTAGTTGCCAGTTATGTCTTTTATGGGCTTTGGGATTGGAGATTTCTCTCGTTAATTTTACTAAGCACTGTAGTTGATTACTTTGTAGCTTTAAAAATAGATGGTTTAGAGGATAAATCTAAACGTAAATCGTGGCTTTGGGTTAGTGTTCTTTTTAATGTTGGCCTTTTAGGTTTTTTTAAATATTATAACTTTTTTGTTGATTCTTGGGTAGATATGGTTTCTCTATTTGGGTATGAAATTAAAAGCACATGGACCTTACGTGTTATTTTGCCAGTTGGGATCTCTTTTTATACGTTCCAAACCATGTCGTATTCGTTTGATGTATATTATAAAAAAATAAAACCATCCAACGATTTTTTATCGTTTGCAGCATTTGTTAGTTTTTTTCCACAGTTAGTAGCTGGACCAATTGAAAGGGCCTCCAATTTACTCTCTCAAATATTGAATAAGCGTACATTTAATTACGATCAAGTAGTAAGTGGGCTTAAATTGATTTTATGGGGTTTATTTAAAAAAGTAGCCATAGCTGATGCATTGGCTCCTATGGTAGATGATATATTCTCGAATTATTCAAATTATCCGGCATCTACACTTATTTTAGGAGTAACTATGTTCAGCTTTCAAGTATATGGTGATTTTAGTGGTTATTCTGATATAGCTATAGGAACTTCGAAACTTTTTGGAGTTGAATTAATGTCGAATTTTAAATTTCCGAATTTTTCTAGAAATGTTGCAGAGTACTGGCAAAGGTGGCACGTATCGTTATCTACTTGGTTTAGGCACTATGTTTATATCCCGCTAGGAGGTTCAAAGGTAAGTAAGTTAAAATCGGTAAGAAATATTTGCATTGTATTTTTGGTGAGTGGTTTTTGGCATGGAGCAAACTGGACGTTTATTTTTTGGGGTGCTTTTCATGCGTTAGCTTTTATTCCTGTCTTTTTAATGGGAAGAAATACTATTTACAAAGATTCGGTAATTGGAGAACATACTTTTTTTCCAACATTCACAGAAATAGGGCAGGTATTGCTAACGTTTTCGATAGTAACATTTTCAAGGATATTTTTCAGATCAACGTCTATAACGGATGCTTTTGGCTTTATAAATAAGATTTTTACTGATTTTTCGTATGGAACTTATAGCCATCCGATGGGATATCGTATGATTGATTATTATGTGCTTATTATAATTTTTGTTCTCTATGAATATAGAATGCGTAAAGATGAGCGTTCTCCATTTAAATTTAAATCTAAAGTGGTTAGGTTTGTTGCTTACACGTTTGTTATTCTGTTAATGATGCTGTTTTATGATGATGGGGTTGATAGGTCGTTTATTTACTTCCAATTCTAAGTTTTAAAGATAATGAAGAAGTTAATTTTTAATATTTGCTTGTATATTGTTCTTATACTTTTTTCATTAGAAGGTCTTGTGCGTTTTTTTCATTTGTATGACGATGTTCCTTTACTGTATATTGATGCATGTGGGGTGCAAAAAACGGTGCCAGGTCAAGCAGGCTTCTCGGTTACTGGAAATAGAAGGCAAAACTATGCTGAGTATAAAATAAATAGTTTTGGTTATAATTCATATAGGGAGTTTAAGCCCACTAAAGAGCGGATAGAGATTGCGTTAATTGGTGATTCTTTTATAGAAGGGTTTAACCAGCATTATTACGATTCTACCGGCAAAAAAGTGGAAGATAGATTGGAAGGTGTAGAGGTTTATGAGTATGGGCGTGGCGGCTATGATATGGCTGATCAGCTACACTTAATCAATGCTTATAAAAAAGACTTTGACCTTATTGACTATATTTTCATATACATGAAGTTTGAAAATGATTTCAAGAGAAGTTCATATGCGCCTGAATATGATTATATTGATTTAAAACACACGCTTAAATTTAAAGTTAAAAGAAACATTAAACTTTTTATGTATGCTGATAGAATCGGACTTTTTGATGGTTTTAGGAAAATTATTTATAGACAAAATAGCCCCGTAAAACAGCATACAATTGCAGAAGACACTCTACATAAGAAATATATAGAAAATTTCAAGGCTCTAGTAAAAACATATGGTTTTAATAAAGAAAAAATAATCTTCTTACTTGATGAAAGGAAGACAAGTCCGTTGTTCTTAGAACATTGCGATGACATGGGGTATACGTACCTAGACTTTGGTGCAGAGTTTGCAAAATCAAAGAAGCCAGCGACTTTAATTTATGATAGGCATTGGAATAACAACGGAAGAACCATGGTGGCATCAGTCATAGCGGATTATGTAAGAACACATTTAAAGTAAGAACCATAATATAACGCGGTATTTGTGATTATTTCATGTCTTCTTTAATATAATTGGCAATAAGTGAAGCGATTATATTTCTGCCATTATTGTTCCAGTGTTGGTCGTATATAAGTGTTGTAGGCTTTTTTGACTTTTCTAGTGCAGGGCCAAAATCCAAATATTTATATCCAGATTTGTTACAGTACTCTAAGAATAACGGACTTGTTTTTTTAGTGTCGAGTAGAAACACTGTTTTGCTTTTATCAATTTTATAGTTGCTTACCAGTGTTTTAAAGTTTTCTAAATACTTTTTCGTGTTTTCTTCAGAAGCATCATTATCTATATACTCTTTTTCATTATCATCATATCCCAATAACTTATTTCTTAATTTTATTATAGGGTCTAATAGTCCTATATTTTGAGCGTAAGTAAGTAACTTAATATTGTCTTTTAATTTAAAACTCAGTGAGTTTTGTAAATTGACTCTGTAAAAATTTGGCTCGTAAGTGTCCCGTTCCAAATCAGTATAAAATTTAATGTATATAAAAACATAATCTATGTTTTCAAAAGGTTTTTTATAGGCATCAATAAGATGTAACTCATCTGCTAAATCATAACCAGAATATCCGTATTCAAACACCTTAACTCTGTCTTTTAAAAGTGTTTCAATTTTTTTACCGGTAGAGTCGTAGTAATCTTGATGAAATCCCTCAATAAAAGAATCACCGATTAAAGCCACATCTATATCTTTTTCATTCGGTGTAAACTCTCTATACGAGTTAAAACCTGTTTTGTTTATTCGATACTGGGCAAAATTCATTCTTCTGTTACCCGTTACATAATAGCCTTCTTGATTGGGTGCATTTACTTCAACATTTAAATCGTTTATGATATATGGGGGGTATTGTTGGTATAGATGCAGTAATCTTACCAATCCTTCTAAGCAAATAACAATCAATATGCTATATAATATCGATTTTAAAAAAAGCAATTTCATAATTAAAACAACTTATATGGTTTGTAGTTTACTATATATTAAATATTTAACTTGTTTTAGTTTACTTATAATATAATCAAAAATAAGATTCCAGTCAAGTAGGCAAAAACATATTAACTGGTATTGCCTAAACGAAATGCCCATTAGAGTCCCTATTGATATATGAAACAAGATGGCTGAAATAAGGTAGATATTTCTATATTTAGAATTGATGAATATTATAAAAGCCAATAGTTCAAACATTACTGAGCCTATAGCAAGCAGCATTAAAAGTGATTTACTATTAGCTATATATCCAGAAATTGCAATAAATTTTGGCGCCGTCTGGTAGTTAGCATACGTGTGACCAATAAAACCGAATTTGTCTTTCCATTTTTCTTCTTCAGTAATTTCACTGTCTCCTATAATCAATTGTATATCACCTTGTTTATACAAACTGGTTCTTTCATTTAAATAAAATCCTAAAGTAGCGCCATCCATCCAATGTATACCATGTCCGTATCTAAGTTTCGAAAGCCCTGCAGAGAAGTAAGTTAGAGCTACTAACATTAATATAAGGTTTAATCCCCATTTCGGTTTTTTTCCAAAACCAATATTATTGTTTTTATAAAAATATTTAAGTAATATGTAATCTATAGATAGTTTCATAGAACCTGGCACTAAAGCTAATGCCAATAAAACTTGTGTAGGTAATGATACATGGTGGTCGAAAATGCCAATGCCTTCACCTATTCCGTACAGAAAAAAACTAAAAAACGCTAATATCACCATATTTAACCTTCCCAATAACCCTATTGAAGCACCTATAGTGGCCATAATGATTAGGCTGTGATATGTGGCTGTTGTACTGGCATCAAAAATAAATAGGGAATCTGGCAACATGCTAGTGAACCATGTTTTTGCAAGCTGGTAATCTGGAGCCCCTATTAGTTCGGAAACAAATCTTAGTTCACTAATAAGCTTTTTTCCTATTAAAATTGGTAGTAAAAGCCTTAAGATGCTTAGGGGCTGGTTTATAACAAACCGGATGGCGGAGACAATGTTACTTGAAAACTTCATTTTAATCAATCATCTTTTGAAATTTTGTCTATCGCTTGGTTTTTATATAGCGAAACATAGTGTTGTTTTTCAGAATCATAATATGCAATAATTTCTGGTTTGGTTTGAGGCTCTCGTTTTTGGTTGACCTCCACGATTTTTAAATTGATTTTATCAAATGAACGCTTGTATTTATCCATCAGCAGGTTAGAATAGTTCTTGAAAAATAAATCCATTCGTTCTTGGAAATCACTTTTACTTTCCGAAAATTTGTTTGTAAAAGGGGATATGGCATCTGTAGATCCATATACTTTGCTAAAAAAATGCCTCATAAACAAATCGTCAGATTTCCCCAAATATTTTGTTAGATCTATTGATTTTGAGTCTTTAACGCCTTCTAATTTAAATAGATAAAATTTGGTATCCTTGTTTATATAATGCCCAAACATAGGCGCACAAGTATAAGGAAAACTTTCAATTCCAAATATAATAACCAATAGGTTTGGGATAAGGAAACAGGCACATATTAAGGGTTTGTAAACTCTTTTCATTATACTTAATAGCATACTTAAAGTTGTTAATTATGTATTAGTTACAGCAAAAACAGTTTTTAGGTTTGTAATACCCGCGTCTGTGAATATAATCCAATGCTTTTATGCCAAACATTTCCAATTTGGAAAAGCCAAAATTACTAACACTTATAGATGTGTCTAAGGATTGTACATAATGCCACCATTTTGCAGGTACATGTAACACGTCACCTGGTTCCAATATGACGTGTAAAAATTTTACTTCTTTAAATTTTGGGAATTTTTCTGGTGTAAAGTTGTTTATATCGACTTTGCTTGCTCTTCCGCCATTGATGTATTTTGGGCTCGGATACATTTTTTTGTTATACTTGGGTGCCGCAATAATGAACATTTTTCTTCCTTTTATTTGCGAATACATGTTTTTGCCCGTATCGTTATGAAATCCAGAGATAGTGCCCGATGGCCCTATCCAAGCGGTGATGTCGTTAATTTGGGTGTGGTCTTCAAAAATAGAAAAATCAACGTCATTTTTTAGACTTGGAAAATAGTTAAAGATATCTAAGGTTGTTAAATAATCTTTTATTTCCTCCTTATTGGTTTCGGCATCTATTAATTTTTTGATGAAGGATTTAAAAGACGATTTTTTATACCGGTTATCATCTTGAATAAAGTTTCCTTCCAATAAATCGACATCTTTATCTTCTTTGAGATTCAGGAAAAAATCGAGATCCCAATTTTTGGTTGCATTCCATTCTTTAGCAAGCCCTCTTATAACAATAGGTTTTTTGTTGAAATATCTTTTTTTAAACGTACTGGAATCCAAAGTTGGAACTTCTTCAACAGGCGAGCTGAGGGCTATTATTTCGTTTAAAATGTTCATTGTTGGCTGGTATTAAATTAAGAACGAATGAATTTATTGCTAAAAATTTTTAAAATATATTAAACTCGACAAGTCGTAATATAATTTAGATTAATGATTTGTTTGTATGGAACTCATCTTGACTTTTTCGCTTTAATCAAAAAAATCAAGAAGCGTCGTTTATGGAAAGCAGCTCACTATTTGACTTGCCAACAATCGTTATATGGCCATTTAGCGTGCTTTTATATACTTTAATGTTATCTACATGTTCTTTGTGTTTGTACAAAAAATCAAAGACCTGCTTTTTTAAAAAACCATCATTGCTGTTGTTGTAATCAATCTCAATTAGTTGGGTATAATCTATAGTTGGGTTTTCTGTTACATTGAAAATAGGCTCTAGATTTGTCGTACTCTTTTTTAAGTTAAAAGCCTTAACTTTTTTAACCCACGTATCTATGTTGTACTTTTTTAAAACGTTTTTTGCTTTAATGATTCCTATTTCTAAAAAAGCCAATGATTGGGACTTGAGGTTTTCTTTATTATAGATAATATGATGATCAAAATGATAAATTAGGGTACACCATCTTCGTTTGTATTCTAAGTCTCCATAGGCCATATCTAACATGTCGTAACCATTATTGATACTCCATTCCAACAGTTTAAAGAGGGATATATTGCCCAATGCAAACTTTGCATAATCAATGTTATAAGAAGGTATAGACACAAAGAATATATTATTGTAGTGGTGGTTTATACAAATATGTACTGGCACATTATTACTATATATCACAAAAAGGGAAGCGTCTTTATTGTTAATTAATTGGCGTGTGGTTTTTAAGTAGAAATCCCAATGGGTTAAAATATCATTTTTATCGTTTCTTTGATTAAATCGATTGACTAGCATAACATGTAAAGCACCCATGTAATACTGGTAGTCTTCTTCAGAAATATGACCATAATACATTTTGTAGGTTGCTGTAAAACAGGTTTCGAACCTATTTGTTAAACGCTTTATGTTGGCTCTAAAACTTTTACTGTATTGGTTATTAAGAAACTCGTTTATTTCTTGGTTTTTGTTTAAAACAATCGCGTACCCATTGATTTTTTTTTGAGGTATTACTTTAACTATGTAGTTGGAAGATGTTAAAAATGAAGGCATTAAATAATTAGGAAATAATTTTATGGAAATAGGAGTGTTGATTTCGTTTGTGTCATTTTCCATGGCACTGTAGACCAAGGTATTGTTAGGTTTAAAAGCTAAATTTTTATAGTGTTTTAAGACCTTGTGATGCTCGGTTAAAGTATTGTAGAAATCTTTTTTAATTACTAATGTCATAGGTCAAATGTAACTTTTTTAACTTTCTTGGTTCCTTTTAAAATGTAATTATTTTCATTTATTAAAAAGACTTCTAAATTGTCAATATGCTCTTGCTCCATATATAAAAAATCGTTTATGGGCTTTTTTATATTAAGGTGTGGGCTTTTATTAAAGTCTATTTTTGTAGCTTCCAGTTGGTTTATGCTCTCAGGATTAATGGGTTCTATTGTGTAATTAAAAAAAGGATTGGCAGAAGGCATTATTGTGTTTCCTAGCTTCTTTTTTATGTAAGTATATGCTTTGTCTATTTTATAATGTTTAAGGGTGTTCTTAATTTTAATTTTTAAAATTTCTGAATGGGCTAAGATAAAGCCCAGAATTGATTTTTTCTTGTATATAAAATGGTATTCGTAGCTATATGTTAAATTACACCAAATTTGTTTGTATTCAAGGTCGCCATTTCCCATATCAAGCATGCTGTATTTATTTTCAAAACACCATTCCAAGAGCTTATAAACCATCGTATTTCCTAAACTGAACTTTGAAAAATTAATATCATAACAAAATATGTGTCCAATAAAAATATCTTTTATATGGTAGTTTATAGAGATGCCAATAATTTCATTATTTGCGTAGACTATAAATAAAGAGGCTGTTTTGTTTTTAATAGCTTCAAACGTTGTTTTTTCGTAGTGTTCCCATTTATCCAAAATTTCGGTACTGTCCTTTTTTTGCGCAAATCTACTTAAAAGCATTTCTTTTAATTTAGAAAGTGCCGTATCATATAATTCTTTAGAGATGTTGCCATAATATAATTTGTATTCTATGTTAAAACAGCTTTCTAAGCGTTTGATTCTTCTTAGGATAGGGCCTCTTGTTTTTGGTTTTAAGTGGTTTTGCAGGTATTCGTTTATGTTGCTGTATCCATTGGTTAAAACAGCGAAGCCATCTAAGTTTTTTTGAAGTGTTTTCTTTATGTTGTAGGAGCTCTTTAATACTTCTGAGTGAAAATAATTTGGGAATAAGCTTATGGCATAGGCTTTTTGCTTATTTGTTGTTGCCGCTTTGTTATAGAATATCTCATTGTTATGGGCATAGCCAATTTTGGAATAATACTCAAATGTTTTATCCTTTTGAAAATACGAATTATAAAAATCTTCTTTTTTTAAAATCGGCATTTATTGTATAGTTAGGTTTAAAGTCTTATTTTTTAGATTTGATATTCTTAATGTATTCTATTTGCTGTTTTAAAGTGTTCTTTAGTTTAATTTTAGTTATTTCAAATTGCGCAATACCTCTTGCTATTGCGTTGTTTTTATAATATATCTTGTATTCGATATCATAAATTAAATTAGCCCATTTTTTTTTGTGGTATGATAATCCTATACCTAAATCAATAAACGGGTAGTTGTTGTTTATGCACCAATTTAGTGTATAATATTTATCTAAATCACTTAGGCTGTATTTGCTATAATCACTATCATAGGCGTGGGTTTCACTAAAAAGGATGGTGTTGCTAATATGTCTTTTAACAGAAATGCTAATAGGCTTTTTTCCATCGTAAATAACTAAAAGAGAGGATTTATTTTGTCTGATTAACGCGGCTAAATCTTTGGTATTGCTTTCCCACTCCATCATAAAAACATGGTTTTCTTTTTTATTATCAAACCGTTTGTTTGTCATTGTGTACAGCGTGTTTAACAGAAACTCACATTTTTCATCTGAAATGTCCCCAAAGTTTAATTCGTAATTTATATTACGATCATTTTCTAGTTTCTTAATAGCTTTTTTTAGCTTAACCCTTAATTGTCGACTTGTGTAACTATTTAAGTACGATTCTGCTGTTTGTGACTCGTTTAAAGTTATTCCGACTCCAGAAAAGCCGAAGTGCGTTATGCTTTTCGATTTATAATGTTCTTCATTAACTAGTTTTGATTTTAAGAATGTGGGGAATAGGCTTACGTAAATAACATTTGGTAATGTCGTTGCTGAACTTGCATTACTGTTTAAAATTTTTTGATTGTTAAAACGCACATATTCATAGCAACCAGGAATAATTGTTTTGCTGTTTTTATAAAAATTCCAAATAAATTGCTCTCTTTTTATATGCATTACCATTAATTGTTTGTTACTACCAATTTTGATGATTTATTTTTTCCTTTAATCAGGAATGCATTTGGCTCATTCATTACTTTAAAAATGGTGATATTATTTTTAGATTCAAAATTTAGATATAAAAAATCATAAACTGGTTTTCTTAAAAATAGATATGCTTCATCTTCTATATTGATTTCAGATTGTATGTCGCTTTTAATAAAGTTTTCTAATGCTACATAATAAAAACTAAGTGGCTCATTTTTTAAATCGGAATTATTTTCGGTCGTATTTAAATTCGTTTCTAATTTATCTTGTTTGCCTAACCTTACTTTTAATTTGTAAAAAGCTATTCTATTATTATATTCCCGATTATCGTATGCCTTATGTAATTAATTAGTATGTTATCATAATGGTAGCTTAGATTGATGTCTATAGGTTTATCATTGTCATAAATAACAAACATAGACGCTTTTTTGTCCCGTATTAGTTGGTAAAAAATTTCTTTGTAAAATAACCAATCGTTTGCAGCCTCATGTATATCACCACGTTCTAAAAATCTTCTTTCAATCATTATTTCCAGAACATCAAACAGCGCCTCATAGTTGTTTTTATCAATGTTGCCAAAATACATTTTGTATGATATATTAAAGCATGTTTCGAGTCTTTTTATGTATGTCCTGATTTTAGACCTGCTTTTGGATCCAAACTGGTGTGCCATATAGGCATCAAGCGATTCAAAATCTTTAATATCAATTAAATACCCATTGTATAAATTAAACTTGAAGCTTTTATATGTTTCAACCGGCACTATGTTTATATAGGGTGGTATTTGATTGATATAATGAATTTTGGCGTTGCTATTTTTAACTTCTTTTATATTGACTGCCGTATCAATATTTAAATTGGTGGTATTGTTGATGATTGCTTTATAAAAAGCATACTTATTGCGTTTTACAATAAAATCATGAAAAAAGTCATGAAACGTATATTTTAATAGCAAGCGTTTTTTTAACATGTATCGATGGTAAGTTTTAGCGTCGTTTTTTTTCCTTTAATGATATGGGTATCCTTAGAAAATTTATAGATGATAATATCGTTAATGTGTTCTTTGCTATTAAATATACTATCGTAAACGGGCTTTTTTAAAAAATCGTTTGCTTTTAAATCGACTACAACTACATCTTCTAATTTAACACATGCATCAGCATCCATTTTTTCAAGATTATAGGTCATGTTAGCACTTTTACTATCTGTTTTTGGTGCCTTTAAAAAGTGTTTTAGATAAATTATAAAGGTATCTAGCCTAATTTGTTTTAAGGAATTTTTTGTTTTTATTTTAAATATTTCAATGGATGCCAAGGTTTTAGATACTAAATTCTTGTTATTAAAAAGTACAATGTATTGCATTTCATAAAATGAATTGCACCACTTTTTTTTATGATCCATTACGCCATTACCTAAATCTAAATACTTGTAATTGTTAGCGATGCACCACTTTAACAACACATAATTTCCAATATCTCCTAATCCAAATTTATAAAAATCTATATCAAAACCATTAAATTCAGAAAATAAGATCGAGTCATGTGAATGATAATTTAAAGTTATATTTATAGGTTCCCCATCGCTACATATAACAATTAAACAGGCTTTTTTTGAATTTATTAAATTGAAAATATTCTGGGTATTATTTTGCCAATTATATAAAAATGAATTGATTGTTTTTTTATTATTAAATCTTCTAACTAACATGCTGTAAAGTTTTAATAGTAGAGATTCACATGTTTCTTCAGAAATGTGTCCAAAATAATATTTGATTTCTATATTAAAAGATTGGTTTAATCGGTTCCAAAGGCGTTGTACATTTTTTCTTGTTTGCGTGCTTAAAACATTTTGCATGTAAGACTCTAAGGTCTCTTTTTCGTTAATTATGATGCCACATCCATCCAAATGTAGGTTATCAATCTTTTTTTCAAGATATGGTTCTTTTTTATTAAAATTGAATTTTAAGTAATTTGGAGCTAAGCTTATAATTGCCAGATGCTTATTATCAAGATTGTCACTAGTGCGATTTTTGTTAATGAAGCTAAAACCATTTAATTCGACACTTTCAATACAATTTGGTATCATTTCCTTTTTTAAGAAATCCCAAAGAAACTGTTGCCTGTTAATTAAGCTCATTTTGTGATGCTGTAATTTTTAAATGATTTTTACTTCCTGTGGCGATATAGGTTTTATCGGGTTTGTTTAATTTATAAACCGAAATATTTTTAATATGCTCATTATTTGTATAAAGAAAATCGTAAATGGGTTTTTTAAGAAACCTAAAATTGGTGTTTAGTTCTTGAGTAATATCCTGTTTGTCTTGGGTTTCTATAGCTGCCCCGTCTATGTGTTCTGTTTTGTACTCGGGGATGTTACTTGTGTTTTTTGGTGTTTCCTTTTTAAAATAACCTTTTAGGTTATAATAGGAGTCGTTAAGTTTTTTGGCTATTAAAAAGTTAATGAGTCTATACTTTAGTTTTAAAAAAAAGGCATACATTTTAGCTACAGGCTTGTTGTTGGAGGCTATCACATGGCTTTCAAAATTGTACATCAAATTACACCAGCTTTTTTTATAATCTAAATCGCCATAGCCCATATCAAAAAGCATGACGTTGTTTGCTAAGCACCATTCTAACTGTTTGTATATTTCTATATTTCCTAAACTAAACTTTGAGTAATCCAAAGCATACGATGATATAGAACTATATAGTATGTTATTGAAATGAAAGTTTAATGAAATTTCTATAGGTTCGTTTTCATTATAAATAACAAAAAGAGAGGCTTGTTTATTATTAATAAGGCTGTAAGTTTTGGAGGTGTAGTCCTGCCAGTTTGTTAAAACCTTGTTTCTGCCTGTACGCTGCTGAAACCGTTTCATTATCATTTCATGCAAGCACTGCATCAACAAATCGTAATCCTCTTTTTGAATGTTTCCATAAAACATGTTGTATTTTATGTTGAAACAAGATTCTAAGCGGTTTAAGGAACGTGCCACATTCTTTTTAAAGTTTGTGCTGCAGTTGCTCTTTATATAGCTATCTACCGAAGTAATTCCATCCAAATTTATAGCATATCCATGCTTGTGGAAAACTTTTTGGCGCATTAATTGGTTGTCGATGTTAATATGTAAATAGCTTGGAACTAAATTGAAAACTACTGATTGAGTGTTATTGGATAGTTTTTTTACGTTTTTATATACAAGGGCGTTGTTAAAGCTGGTATGTATGGAGGTGATTTTATTTGAAATGCTATTTTTCTCAAATAAATTACTATAAAAGTTTTCCTTTTGTATAAATTTCAAACCCATCATTGTTATTTAACAGCTAATAATTGACTCTTGTTTGTGCCTTTTATCAGATATTGGTTTTTGCTATGTAGTTTATAAATTTTCAGGTCGTTAAAATGCATGCTGTTTAAAAATAAAAAATCAAAAACAGGTTTATTTAAAAATGCCAATTGCTGGTCTAGTTTTACTTCTCGAAGCATTTCTTGTTCATAAGGATGCTCTTCGATGTTTAATTCTTCAATATTTATTTGGGTCTTTTTACTCTTTTTGTTTAATGCAAAGGTCAGTTTATGTACTTTTTCATTTATATTTTTATCTCTTAGGTATTGTTTTGTTTTAAAAACAACAGCCAAGGCATTTGCAAGTAGGGTAGCTGTTAACGATTTGGTATTGTAATAAATATGGTATTCAAAATCATATTTTAAATCGCTCCAACTTTCTTTATAATCAAAATAGCCTTTTGAAAAATCGAATACTTCGTAAGGACTATTAAAGCTCCATTCCAACATTTTCATTATGGAAATCTTTCCTAAATGAAACTTGGCATAATCGATATCGAAAACGGTTATGGCATCAAAAATTATAGTATCGGAAAAGTACAGCAGCCTCACACTAATAGGAGTATCTTCATTATAAATAACATGAAGTGCTGCTTTGTTTTCTAAGATCAATGGGTAAACAACATCTTGATAAAACCGCCATTCTTCAGGATTTAAATTGTTATTGGTGATTTGTTTATCTTCAAATCGTTTAATTAATAATGTTTTAAAGTGATTGAATATAAAGTCATACTCGGTTTTATCAATAGTTCCAATAAGCATTTTCTCTTTAATATTAAAGCAGCGCTCCAGGCGGTTCCTGTATCTATTTAACTTTTGGTTGCTGCTTTTGCTAAAGGTTTTATTTAAATATGCATTGAAATTGCTATAGTTTTTTAAGGTAATTAAAAAGCCTGGGTATTGGGGTATTTTTTTTAAACCTAAATTTTTAGGAGCTTCAGTGGTGTTGATGTTGAAGTATTTGGGTACATCGTAAATAAGGTATGCGTTGCTTTTTAAATCGGCAACAGTACTTTTAGCTATTTGGTAGCTAATGCCTTTTGTTAGGTTTCTTCCTAAATTAATATATATAGGTAAAGCGCTTGGTTTATAAAATGATAGCTGCTTGATAAAACCAAAGGCATAACTTTTGTTTAGATTAAACTGTTTTAACCATAAATTAGTAAACGAGTAGGATGTAAATGGGTTGTTATGAATCACACAAATTAACATTTAAGTCATCAACATATCTATAAAGTGGGAAATAATTTGGTTCTTTAGTCATGCCTTTTTTCAAAACCAATTCGTTATATACTTCCTCATTAGCGATAAATGTCCATAATTTGAAATCTTTAAAATCTTTTGAAAAAGATGATTTAAAGTGAAATAAAGAGTCATTATCAGCACCGCCTAAACCGCCTCCTAAATTAAAGGAGTTATACCCTTTTTTGTTAGCCATAATCCTCATTTCGTCAATTAATAATTTCGTGGGATTTAGATGAACAAACTCTTCTGCTGTTCCAGATAAATGATAGTGTAATATCGAGTTGGAAGCAATAAACATACTGGCACCAATTACTTCTTCGGAATTATTAGGCGAAACCAATAGGATAGTTGTTTCAAATTCATTACTCTTTATAATGTTTTCGAAGTAATTTCTATTAAAATAATAAAACTCTTTAGCATTTACTCTATCCATATTTTCATAATATAAATCAATGAATTTATGTAAATCTTCTATAGAATTGGATGTTTTTATTGAACACTCTTTTCTTGCTTTATTGATGTATGTTTTAAGCCTTTTTCGGTAGTCACTTTTTTGTTCATCTGGACATAAATCAAGGTCAATGTTTACAATCTTGCCTTGCAAAATGAGTTTGCCAAACCCTTCTAAAATATTATTTTGATGTGTTATGTAAGGGTTTAATCTTGAAAAAGCACATATGATATTATTATCATTAAAATACTTGGTGAACTCTTTAACGAAATTTGAATTATCAAAATCAGGATTTCCTTTAAAAATAGGGCCTACATATCCATAAACTGATGTGGCATCTTTATATTTTGTCCCTGGTATATTCCGCAATATTAAAGGAAAAGCTACTGTAAAATTATCTTCAGTATATTTAAATAATACTGGTGTTTCATTTTCTTGTACAGATAGGGCATGATAATCGTAGGTATGATAAAAATCGTAGTTTTTAATATCTTTTATGGTGTCATCCCAATCTTTTTTATTTGTTAGCGCCACAAGCGTTGCATTATTTTTATCTATTTTTTGTTCAATAGCATTTAATTTTTTATTGCTTATGTCTTTATATATGATCTCTGATAAAATTTGAGAAATCCAAATAATTCTACCACAATGCTCTACATGCCAAATGGGATTGCCATTAATAACATTTCCAGCCAATAGAGGTCCCATAACATGAAAGTTTTCCATTACTTCAAGGGATTTATTTACATGAAAACCAATTTCCGAATTATTGGGGGTACCATATCCTTTGTTTATTAAGTTTCGAATAAGTTTAGGGGTGCAGTCTTGAGTTAGTCTCATGCCTCCCATACAGTTAATTACTAAATGGAACGGTGTTTTATATTTTTTAACTTTATTGGTTTTGGTGTCTAAATATTGTAAAAAATACGTGTTGTTTTCATCAAGTAACAAATCGTGGAATCGACCTGCTACATGTTCGAATTTATTTTTTTGAATTAAATCCTCTATTGTATTTGAATAGTGTAGCCCTGCGCAACGCTGTTTTTTGCCAATTTCATTACCATATAGGCAAGCAAATTCTTGAAGTTCCTTTTCATCAAGATTTGCTAATAAATTCCCAAAGGCTGCCGATATTGTTTCGACGGTAGAAGCAGCACCCAAGTTTATTCTCTCAGATCTCTTGATGTCTTTAAATGTGGCTTCGGCAATAGCTTTTGCAGTTAGTCTTTGTTCAGATTTTAATTTATATAAATTAATTGGTATAAATTCTTCTTTACCTTTTTCGTTAATTTTAGCATCCGGAGCCTTACCTTGAGTGGATAGGAAGACAAATTTATTTGGGGATACTTCATTCGTGTTTGTGTCATTTAGCTTGTATAGCATTTCCAGCGCACTCGCATTTGCGCCCACAATTAGAACATTTTTTTCTCTATTTTTTGTTTTTCCTAAATATGCCTTGATTTTTTTTAGGGTACTATTCAATTCGGGGTCATAAGGTCTGTTGACAAGCATGAAATTGTCTTTCTCAATAAAATCCTTATCACCCCAAAGATTATTAACTGGCAACGACCCTACAGAAAGCACCAATTTATTTGTTTTTATTTTCAGTCCAGAGTTTAGTGTTATATGATAAATATGGTGTTCCTTTAAAACATCTATTGCTTCGCCTTTTAAAAAGTTTACTTCAATCCTTTTTTGGTTTTCTAATGATTGTATCGTGTTTTTAATTTTATTATCTATATAACTACCAAAAAAACGGCGTGGTATAAAAAGATCTTCCCAAGCATTATTGTGTATTTGTTCTTTATGGTCTTCTAACCATTTTTGAGATAATATACCGCCTTCTTTTTTAAAAGCACTTAACAAATAGTTTTTATTATTATTAAGCCACAAAATAAATTCACTTAGTTCGGGTTCGGGTAAAAAATTCCTTAACGATGTAATAAGCAAGGTGGAAAACCCTGACCGATTACCATATGGTATTCCTGTATTAAACTCAGAGGATTTGTCAATAACGTTAATAATTACTTTATGGTTGAAGTAAGCGTCATTTTCAATTAAGTTAAATAACTTTAAAAGTGTAAACGATGTGGAAATGCCTGATCCAATAAACGTTATATGCGCGATGTTATCTGAATTCTTCAAAATGAATTACTTTTTTAATGTTTTTATAATTTTGCCTGGGTTTCCTACAACCGTTGTGTAATCGGGCACATCCTTTAACACGATGGTTCCAGCCCCAATAGTGCACCATTTGCCAATTTTAACAAGTGGTATAACGACGGCTCCTACACCTATATGGGTGCCTTCGCCTACTTCAACATGACCACATAATGCTGCTTTGGGTGAAATATGTGCAAAATCACCAATAATATTATCATGATCGATACTTGCACCTGTATTTACAATAACATGTTTACCAACAGTGGTATTGGGCTGAATAATAGCTCCTGCAAAAACAACCGTACCATCTCCAATTTTTGATGTTTCGGAAACTATTGCAGACTTATGAATTGCCTTTCCGTAGGAGCATTTTAAAATTTTGGCAATTTCAGCTCTATCAGAATTAATGCCTACAGCTATTATTACGGGGTCGCCTTCGTGTGGAAAATCAGCTAGATGCTCACGAGCTCCTACATTTACATTTTTGGATGCATAATGCACGGTTTCAGGCTTATCATCAAAAGTGTCGGATATGGTATAACCGTTTTTTACTAAAACCTCTTTAATTACTTGGGAATGCCCTCCGGCACCGTAAATTCTTATTTTTTTATTGTCCTTATTTGGGTTATTCATATGTATGCAAATATTTTTCATCAATGTTTCTTGTTCGAATATGTTTTGCGGGTATGCCATATACTACATCGCAATCTTTTACATCATTAATAACCAAAGCTCCGGCACCTACTAAAGCATGGTCTCCAATATTAATATTTTGAATTATTGTAGCTCCTATGGATATGGCAGAAAAATTTCCAATTCTAACGTTTCCTCCAATGTTAACTCCGGGAGCTAAACTAGAATAATTTTGCATGGTACTTTCATGTCCTAATGATGCGTTTGTATTAATAATACAAAATTCGCCAACTATGGCATCTGAATTAATGATGGCTCCAGCCATTATAACAACTCCTTTTGGGATTTTTATGTTTCTGCTTAACACAGCGTTTGGGTGAATTGCTGGTAAAAACTCAAAATTGGGAGCTATACTTTTTACTTTTTCTTTTATTATATGTCTTGTCCAGTTATCTCCAATAGCAATAATGCCCCCAATAACCTCTTGGTCTGCCATCAATAGCGGAATTTCATCTTCCGTTCCCAAAATTTCATAACCTGATATTTTAGTGCCTAGCTTTTTATACGAATCTATGAGTCCAATAATATTGAACTTATTTTGCTTCTCAACAATATCAATAATTACTTTGGCATGACCAGATGCACCAATAATTACGATGTTTTTAGTTTTTAAAGTCATTTTTTCTTAATTCGTTTAAGTATGGTTGTGATTTTGTGGCATCGGTAGCGATGTCTTTTGAGGCCAATACTTTATATACTGTTTTCATTAAAATATTGAAATCAAGTTTTAAGGACACGTTTTCAACATATTCTACATCTAATTTCAATCTTGGATTCCACTCTAAATAATTCCTTCCGTTTACTTGTGCTAAACCTGTAATGCCAGGTCTTACCTGATGTCTTATTTTTTCAATAGTTGTATAATAGGGTAGGTATTCAGGTAATAGGGGTCTAGGGCCAATAATAGACATGTCTCCTTTTAAAACATTGAAAAGCTGCGGAATTTCATCTATGGATGCTTTGCGTACAAATTTCCCAATAGTCGTTAGTCTTTGGGAGTCTGGGAGCAATTTGCCGTTAGCATCCTTTTTATCGGTCATTGTTTTAAACTTGATGATATTGAATATCTTTTCGTTTTTACCAGGGCGTTTTTGGAAAAAAAATGGCTTACCGTTGTTAGCAAAGAACAAAAGAATTGTCGCAATAATAAGAATAGGTGATAGCACCGTTAGCATTATTATAGATATTACTAAGTCAAAAAGTCTTTTAAAGGTGTTTTTATAATTCATAAATTAGCTATTTCATTATTTCAATTATTAAGGCTACAAATTATAATTGTATTATAAGGGGTTTAAATTATGTTTAATGGTGCGTAGTTTTTAGATATAGAATTTAGAGCTCGTTTAAACTTTTTACAATCAAATATAAAACTATCTTGAACAGTTTTATATTATAAAGTGTTTATTTCGTTCTTATAAGCAGTTTTATCGATAAGGTTCCTATAAATTTAAAAGCTTAAGTGGTATTTGTAGAATTATGCTTTGACAAGCTAGTATAATGCTACCAGTCGGTTCCGACTGCAATTGGATTGATACTTGAATCTATTTTGTTTTCTTCATTATTTTTTTTAACCTGTGGGACCATATATTGAACTTCAAAATGTTTTACCCTTCCGTCTTTAAATCTTATCAGATTTAAATCCACCTTCCCTTAGAAAAAAGGGAAGGTGTTGTTTGTCGTTTTAATTTTTAATATAGATATCATCATGATATTTTCAGCCTTTAAAATGACTTGTTATTTTTTCTAAAACTTCAGGCAGATTTTCAAAGATTGATTTGTTTTCAAATCGAAGGATTTTAAAACCTAAACTTTCTAAAATCAAGGTTCTTTCATAATCATAATTTTGTTGTGCAAAATCTAAATGCACAGCTCCATCTAATTCTACAATCAGTTTTTCTGAAGCACAGTAAAAATCTACTATGAAATTTTTAATGCTATGCTGCCTTCTAAATTTTCTGTTTTTAAGCTGTTTTCTTTGTAGGGACTTCCACAGTGTAGCTTCAGCTGGAGTTAGGCTTTTTCTTAATTCTTTTCTGCGTTCTTCTAGGTGTTTATGGTTGTGCATTGTGTTTTGTTTTGCCCTTCCGTCTTTAAATCTTATCAGATTTAAATCCACCTTCCCTTAGAAAAAAGGAAGGAGTTGTTTGTCGTTTTAATTTCAAAGTAGATATATCATGATATTTTCAACCACTTAAACTCTCCTCCTTTAAAAGGAGGAGTGGATTCGGTTTCACTAAAAGAAACCGAAGACGAGGTGGTTTTAGCCTGGGTTAAATAGCTGCTTCTAAATTTCGGTATTCTTCAAGGATGGCATTCCATACAAATTGTTGTTCAAATTTTGAGACCACAATATTGCGTGATGCTTCTCCCATTTTTTTATGGTCGTCTTTAGACATGACATACATTTTTTCCATTGCCTTATGTATGGCTTCCGTATTTTTAATAGGAATGATGATGCCATTTTCGGGTTCTGAAATAATTTCGTTACACCCATTAATATTGGTAACTACACAAGGTAAATTCATAGCACATGCCTGTAATACAACATTTGGGAATCCTTCTCTATAACTAGGAAAAACCAGCGAATTTGAAACTGCAAAGTATGGTCTTACATCGGCAGCCCACCCCGTTGCTCTAATATTATTATTTGATTTTATAATAGCTTCTGTTTCCGGTAAAAGTGGGTCCAATTCGTTTTCATACCATCCGACAAGTAGCAATTTTACATTTTTATAGGTATTGTTTATGTTGCTAAATGCCGTAATTAATTCGTTAACTCCTTTGTCTTTAACCAAACGTCCTATATAAACAAACACATAGTCGTTTTCTGTTAAGTTTAAATCTGTTCTTAATTTGCTTTTAAATTCAGCGTTATACATGTCAGGGTTAAAATGTGTTGTATCAATACCATTAGAGCTCCCATTTCCTAAAACTTTTAACTTGTCTTTGGTAGTGAATTTATTTTGTAGAATGATATCAACCAACCCATACGAATTGGGGTAAATTTTAGTGGCACATGTATAGGTTATTTTCTCTACAAGATTTAATATTAATCGTTTTAGACCTTTTGCTTCAACCAGCGGTAGGCCTGCAATGGTATGTAATCTGTTAGGAACCTTGGCAAGTAGTGCTGCCAACATTGATAAAGTTCCAGCTTTTGGGGTGTGGGAATGTACTATAAAAGGTTGTTCTTCTTTAAAAATGCGATATAATTTATATACGGCTATTAAATCTTTGAAAGGGGTTATTTTTCGGGTCATTTCTACAGGAACCATTCTTATATTTTCTCTTCGCCCCACTTCTTCTAAAAAGCCTTCATCTGAGGATGATATGCCTATAATTTCATAGTAATCACTCATAAAATTAAGTTGCCCTTTAAGTAAACTTGCCAATGACATAGGTACTGTGGTTACTCTTATAATTTTTTTCTTCATTTTTGGTTTGTAGAAATGGGTTAATAGTTAAAAACAGGCAAATATAAATAAAGAATGCTATAGCTTTTTATTAAGTCTGTTTAATGTATGATTTTTAGGATGAATGGCGAAGTGGTTTTTTTGATTGACGATTTACGATTGATGATTCAGAATTTAGAATTTAGGATTGAATCAACTTTCAAACTCATAACTCATAACTTTTAATACGGTTATGAGGTTATATGGTATATTCTTGTGGTCGTTTAGTAAAACAGTTTTCAACTTTCTAACCTTTTAACTACTGCCGTGAACTACTAAACGTGAAACGTGAAAGGGGAGAAGGGGTGTTGGATTTTTGATTAACGATTAACGATTTATGATTGATGATTCAGAATTCAGAATTTAGGACTTGAATCAACTCATAACTCATAACTTTTAACTCAAAACCCTTAACTTCTGGCTTCTGGCTTTTTAACTTTTAGATTTGGTTCTCGATACCATTTTCTCATGCTTCGAAAATCACTCGAACTGACGTGTTGGGTTCTTGGTTCTTGGGTCTTGGTTTTGGTTTGGGAAACGTGAAACGGGGGTTTGTATTTTTGATTAACGATTAACGATTAACGATTTATGATTTTTGAATTTTAGCCTTGTAAGGATTGTGTTTTATGTTTATGCATCAACTTTTAACTCATAACTTTTTAACCTTCTAACTTTTAATTATTCTTTAGTATGGTTTGGTACATGGTTTTTCCCGAAATTATGTAGGTATTTGTATTTGTTGCATGGTACACTTTGGTATGCTGCTCGTGTTCTAAACTGGTATATAAAAAATCATTTCGGTATCTATTTAAAGCTGCATGGGCTGTGTCTGTTGGGTTTATTTCTTCCATGTTTTGCACAGCTTCTCTATTAATGGGTTGTTTTAATATATCTAGTGCTGTGTATAATGCGGTTGTTTCTTTTTTATTGTTGTTTTTTAGTTTTTGGAGTACCAACGGTATTATTTCGTTAAATCCTTTGGCTTTTAAGTATTCTTTTAAGCTATAAAAACCATGTTTTAGTGTTGCCTCTATGGTGTTTAACTTTGCATGGGGGTTGTATATAATGTATTGGTGGTATTGGTATATGAGATTGCTCCAACGGCGTTTATAGTCCATGCCACCAACACCCATTTCAAATAGTACATAGCCATTTTCTATACACCATTCCAATTGTTTGTAAATTTCAACATGCCCAAGTCCAAACTTGGAGTAATCCGTATGGTATGACGATATGTAGCTGAATAGGATTTTATCGAAATGGTAGTTTAACGAAATCTCTATGGGTTGTTCATTGTTGTAAATTACGAATAGAGACGCTTTTTTTTCTAAAATTTGTTGGTAGGTATTATTTAATAAATATTCCCATTCGTTTAAATTTTTATGCTGTTCATTTCTTTCATCAAATCGTTGTATAATCATTTGATGCAGTGCCTGCATAATGGTTGTGTATTTTTCTTTAGATATATTTCCTATATACAGCTTGTAAGTAATATGGAAACAATGCTCTAAACGATTAACAAATCTTTTTATAATGTTTCTCTTTTTAGAATTAAAATGCTTTTGCAGATATTCTTCAACTGATGCCATGTGCTCCAAAGAAATGGCGTATCCCATATTGTGCTGTGGGATGCTTTTTATTTTATAATTTGCTTTGGGGTGTATTGTTACATATTCTGGAAGTAATTTAAAGGCATGGGTTTTTTGTGCTGTTTTATTATTGGGGGTATTGGTATTGTAAACAACATTGCAGGCGTTGTATGTTACTCCGGTGCATAGTGCCTTAAAGTTTTCTTTATGAAATAATTGCGGGAATACTTCCATGT